>Ga0082212_10000507_pt1 | contig 56542 bp, 52 predicted proteins | sample TergutNt197P3_FD_71548 | JGI IMG/M metagenome (GOLD analysis project Ga0082212, IMG submission 71548) | Neocapritermes taracua P3 segment gut microbial communities from Petit-Saut dam, French Guiana - Nt197 P3 | ecosystem: Host-associated > Arthropoda: Insects > Digestive system > Gut ...
GTTTACAGAGACGGCTTTTTCAAGAAGCCCGAATAAATAATCCAGACCCTCGAAGTAAGACGCGTGCCGTATTTCCGGCGAAAAAACCTCCCAGAACGACTGCTTGTCTATTCCCCCGCCCGACCTGAAAAGCTTGTATAACCCGCTCTCCGGCAGCCTGCTTTCTTTGTCAAATAATAAATCGTCAGCGCCTATAAAAGTTTTTTTGTTTCTGTATTCGTCGGGTATCTCGTTTAATAAATCAAGAATCATTTTGAGCAGTTTATCCTGACCGTAAGTTATAGGTACGCCGTGAGTTCCGTCAGTCATGCCCGAATCTTTTTTGTTGTCCGACGGGCATTTAATAAAAGCGAAAAGCATTTGCTCAACGTTTGATATCGCGATATGTTCGGGAATATCAGCCCATATAGTTTTTGACAACGCGGTTTCTGTAAATTCTTTGCCGATTATCACAGCCTTGTTTTCGATTGTATAATTTTTGTTTGAATCAAGCGAATGTTCTTCTATTCTCGCGTATTTTTTCTTTTTGTCTTTATCATCAAAAATATCGGCTATAAATCCTGCTTTGGTTATGACTTCGCCGTGCTGCTCTATGACAAAAAAACGGTTCTGCGGGATAATATCCGTGTAAATCTGCCCGTTATAAATATAGGGCTTTAAGACGACCCCGCCAGTCCCGAATGACCGCGCCGCAATCAGGTGCAGTTTAGACACGCATTTCTGCAGGCAGCCGTCTAAAAAATCAACGCGTCCGTCTTTACTTTCTGCGTTTTCTGTATCGACGACCTCCGCGCTCGCTTCCGAGCATACTATATTCGAGAGCTTATTAGATAAAACCGAAACAATATTAAACTCGGTTACGTCTTCATATTTGATAACGTAACCGAGTTCCTCAGCCTGTTCAAGCTCTGTTTTTTTTATTGAATTGTTCCCGAAAAGTTTTTTCAGCCTGTTAATAACGTCTGCAATCATTAATAAAATCACCTCCTTTCCAGATTCTTCTAAATTTTTGCGTTTTGTAAAATTCCGTGGATTTGTGCGGCTTTTCCCTGAATTATGATTTCTTGATGATACTATTATAGCACATATCAAATAAACATACTATTACATTTATAATCATCTTTTCGATTTTTTGAAAAAATTTTTTTTGGCATGAAAAAAAGGGCGGGATTATCCCGCCCTTACTCTCCGTATCTTCTGATTACGGTTGACATGCTGTAACGCACTGCGTCGATATGATGATTGTCTTTATCCGGATATGAGGATATAACCTCGCCGTCGTTACTTCTTTCATATTCGTAAACTGTAAACTCTTCGGCTGTATGCGGACACCGGCGCGAATCAATCACGATTTCTTTAAGCGATTGCAGCCATTTCATGCCCATTTGAACGCTCCCCTCCCCTTTTGAAGCTCCTCTTACGCTTATTCCTCGTTCTCTTAAATCCGCTATATCTTTTGGGTTTGCCGAATCCGCTATAATATCGCAGTTTTCCCACGGCTTTAATAATTTTGCCAAATCTCTGTTTGCCGTTTTTTGCCCGTGCAGTTCCCTGAATATATAAAGAGTAAGTTTGTTGGGGTCGTAACATACGGAATTAAACGCAAACGGGTCAATCCACCCGAAGTCAAGCCCGTAATATAACGCTCCGAACGTTTTTATTTCAGCGTCCGTTATTTCCCTGATTGTCACGTTTTCAAAAACAGTCCCGCCTTCTCCTATCGCTTCGCCCAGATACTCGTGCCTGTAAGCTTTTTCGTTGATTTCTTTTAAATATTCGGCTTCGTCCAAAAAAGGCTGACCCAGCCATTCGGGCGGGGATTCGTAATAATAACTGTGATGTATGATGCGGTTCGAGTAGGGAACGCCGCCCTCGGCGTTCCCTGCAAATTCCTCCCTGTTCAAAAAATGCCTGCGGCTTATGGGCGTGTTATAACTTGACAGAACTATTATATCGTCCCCGCCCCTCATGACCGACTGCTGTATATTTCTGACGGCTTCAGGTCCTTTTAACTGGTCTTTTTCTTCGAACCATATAACCCCGATATACATGTCGCCCGGCGGCTTGATTGATTTTATTTTAACAGGCTCGTCGCAGCCCCTGAAATATATAATCTGACCCGTGTCTGTTTTTTCGATTTGCATAGGCGTTCGTGTGAACTTAAAATATTGTGTAAACCCGAGCTTGTCTATAGCCCATGCGAGCTGAGAATAAACGCTGTCAGAAAGCGTGTCTTTGACCTGCCGCAGAGCAATGGCGCAAAATTTGGGATTGCGTATTATTTCGTCGATAATAACAAGCGCGCAGAACGTCGATTTAAGCGAGCCTCTCCCTCCCTTAAAATCATAGAACCTGTGCCCGCGTTCTCTTATATCCCGGTATATATCGACGTAAGCCTTGCCGAGAAGATACCCGGGAATACCCGTATAATGCGTAATATTCGCGTTTTGGTTTATGCCGAGCGTTTCGATAATCCATTCAAGCGATTTTAAATCGCCCGACATTCCTTTTTTAGCCGCCCCCGCGAGCATAGCAGTCATTATATTTTTTTCGGATATTCCCATGTCCCTCAGCATTTCGATAATATTGCCCTCGGATTCGGGTACGTCGGCCTCGATTATAATGTTTAACATTTCAGAAATGCTTTTCATCAGTTAATCATCAGCTCCTGTCCCGTCAATCCCGTTTATTTTTTCAAGCGCTCTGGGGTGAAGCCTGTTTACTATATGAACATAACTGTAACCCATAGATTCGGCGACTTGTTCCCACGTTTTACCGCAGACATATCTGTTTATAAGCAAACTCTTATATTCGGGCACGTCTATTTTATCAATTATACGCATCAGTTTTTCTTTTAATCCGATAAGCTCGTCCATATCGTTTCTGAGCGATTCTTCTATATCCGCGATTTTGCATACGCAGTCCTCGACTTTGCTTTTGTTTTTTCCCGGTTTTCCTCCCCCCTTTCCGACCGCGCTGTACACTGCGCTGGCTTTTGACGCGAACTCCCTCCAGTGTTCAATCTCCTGAAGCTTAGCGTCTATCTGAACAGTAAGCCGCGACGTCTGATTAAATAATTCCTCAACGCTTGTTTTTTCTCTTTTATTTCTGCTTTTTCTCTCCTTTTTTTTGATTTCTTTAAATTTTTCGTCGTGCATCATTTTTATAAATCCTCTTGAAAATATTATGTTATACAAGAAATCATAACAGTTATATTTTCGCCGACTAATAATATTATATATGAGTAATTGCTGAATGTCAATAGTTTTTTTGAGGATTTACTAAAATTATTTTTTATCCTCCCAATTTCCCGAACCTGTTGTTTATCGCAAGCGCGGGGTCTGTCGGGACAGGCGCGCCGACCGTGCCTTTTGGGACGTTTATATCTTTGACTTTTTTTATTGTTTTCGAGGCAAATTCCGGCAGCCATTCTTTTTCCGCCTCGAACATTTCACCCACCATATCCCTGATTTCCGTTAAATTAAGCACAGCCGAAGTCAGCGGGTCTAATGCCACAGCCGCAACCGCAAGCTCAGGGTCAATATTTATAGCCGCTTCGACAGCTAAGTTCTGTACTGTTATATTCGACTGGTTCATCGCCGCGAGTTGCACCGGCAAATCCCCCACAGTTATCGGGTGCAGTCCCTGTTTGTCGACATATACGGGGATTTCTACGCATACGTTATTCGGCAGGTTCGTGATATAATTTTTATTTAACACGTTGCCGTTGAGCTTAAACGCAATATTTGTCTCGATTGCCTCGAGTATATACGAACAATACTCTTTGCTTCTCGGTTCAAGTTCGCCGGTTTCTATTGATAAAACGTCGATTTTATTAAACTTGTCCTGAACAGAAACAGAAAATTTATAATACGCGCCGCTTGCGCCGCCGAAATCGGGCTGGTCGCAGTATAAATCAAGCGATTTTTTATTTTTCCTGAACCACGGCAGGTATTCAGATAAATGCCCCGTCGATTCAGTCATAAAATACCCGAAGTGCCGCATAACTTCGCCGCGCACTTTCTCGTTTATGTAATACTCGGGTTTTTCCATATTTTCTTTTAATAACGGGTATAAATCCCTGCCGTTGTGCTCAAGTTTCAAGAACCACGCCATGTGATTGATTCCCGCCGCGACAAAATCAATTTCGTCTTTTGGCACGTCAGTATAACCCGAAATCAAATCCATAGTAGTCTGAACCCCGTGGCACAAGCCTATATAATTCATGCCCGTCGCCCTGCCGAGATACGAACAGACCATTCCCATCGGGTTCACGTAATTTAACACGACCGCGCCCGGACATAGTTCTTTTATATCGTTGTCAATATCGCGCAGGATATTATAAGTTCGCAGGAATCTAAAAATCCCGCCCGGACCCATCGAGTCGCCGATACACTGGTCAACGCCGTACTTGAGGGGAATTTCATAATCAAATTTATAAGCGTCGTTGCCGCCTATCTGGAACATTAAAATAACATACTTTGCGTCTTTGAGCGCGTCGCGCCTGTCAGTCGTCGCGTAGACTTTGGCTTTTAGATTATTCTTGTCGATAATTTTCTGGGCGTAGTTTTTCATCTTTTCGATTTTACCCATAGTCGGGGACATCAGCGCGAACTCGAACCCCGCAAGCGACGGGGTATTAAACATATCGTTCAAGAGAGTTTTGCAGAAAACGATGCTCCCCGCTCCGATAATCGCGATTTTGTTTTTCATAATCTTGCATACCTCCGGTTATTTATTATTTTATTCTAAATCTAATAAATCAAACTGCGAAAAGTCAATTTCAAGCCCCTCTAAAACATGGCTTTTGACTTTATCTTCGAAAGTGAACCTTTCTAACAATGCTTTTAGTTTTTTAGCGTTAGGAATAAACTCATAAACATCTATGGTTTGTTCTTCCGGGTCAACAAGCCAATATTCTTTAGTGCCTCTTGAAAAATATTTATAAAATTTTGGACCTGCGTCTTTATCTTTAGTCGACGTGCTTAAAATTTCTATGATAAAATCAGGCGCGCCGTGACAACCGTCGGGTTTTATTTTTTCTTTGTCGCATATAACCATTAAATCAGGTTGTACGACCGTACCTTTTGTTCTTTTATTTTTTATTAGCTTTCCGTTTGCGTCTTTCGGGCTTTCATTTAAAAACACATCATACGGCGCGGCAAAAGCTCTGCACTTTTTACCTTTCAAAAAATTAAATAATTCTGCGCTTAAAAACATGCTTAAATCTTGATGAACTGTATTCGGCGCAGCCATCATATAAGCTATGCCGTCTATAAGTTCGTATCTTTCGTCTTTATCGCCGTAAATCGCGAAAAATTCCTCGACCGTTAAAAGCGTCATATTTTGATTAATCGGCTCATTCATAACATTTCCCTCCTGCTATATTATCTATGCTTATTCCTGTCCTCGTACTTCACTTTCTCCCCGACTTTCGCCATTCTTATATAATCCCCCGCAATACGCAAATCTTTTACGGCTTCTGACGATTCGCACGGCGCGGGCTTCTCGCCTTTGACGGCAAGCAGGAAATTCTTCGCCTGATTTCGCATTGCGCTCACGTTCGGCATAACCGGCATAATATAACCGCTGTCCGGTCCTTTGTCTTCATAAACAGTCACCGTGCCCGAAACCGGCGCGAGCGGCGCTGCCAAATCAATACGCACCCAGCCTTTTTCAAAGCATACGAGCGCGTGTTCCTGCCAGTCGATACTCGTGTTAAACTGCTCCATTTCAAGAATACAGTTCACGCCGCTTTCGCTTTTTGCCGAGAAAAAGCACTTGTCTGCGTATGTTAGCTGATAATCCTCGCCCAATAAAAAGCGCATTAAATTAACCTGATGTATATAATAGTTCACGAACCATATAGTCTTATTGCGCGTGGAATCGCTCATGCCCTCCGGAGCCTGTTCCGGAGGGACATGCCCGGGCGTTTCGTCTGTCATAAACGGCATATCGCAGTCTTTTCTCCAGTTGCCGGGCGGCATTGACAGCCTGACATATGTCATTTTACCCATTTCGCCGCTTTTCTTCCATTTATTTATTATACCCATAGCATATTCTGTAGCGGGGTCTGAACGCTTGTGATTGCCGACCATGTGCAGTTTGCCCGCTTCTTTTGCGAGAGCGACTAATTTGTCGCCGTTTTCGGGAAATACGCAGAGAGGCTTTTCAGTCATGACATGCTTGCCCGCTTTTAAAACTTCGGGAACTAACACGACATGATTCTCAAAATACTGTATGCAAATCACAGCCTCGATTTCTTTGTCCGCAAGCAGTTCACGATAATCCGCCGTGACTTTGGGGACTTCGAACCGTTCAGCCAATATTTTCGCCTGATTGATTTTGACGTCGCAGAGCGAGACGATTTCGCAGTGTTCTTTAAGCTGCGCGTAGTTGTGCAGATGCGCGAGCTGACCCATATGACCCGCGCCTATAAATCCTATTTTAACTTTTCGCGACATAATATTATACCTCTCATATATTATTTATATTTATTTTATATCAGTTAGATTAACAAACTCTGAGGGAGTCATAATTTTAGGCTTTATCAAACCCGCTTCGAGAAAATCTTTATCCCCCGTGACGATAATATCAACGTTAGCGGCAACTGCGGCTCGTAATATCGGCCGGTCGTCTATATCGCGGATTAATTCTTCTTCAGGTATTTTTTCGATTTCCAAAGGTGTTCTTACCAATTCTATTTTTTTCAGCGCGTGATATAAAAACGCCTGTATTTTTGGCATTTCAGATGGAAACTTTTTATTGCAGTTGCGCAGAAATTCTTCAAAAGTAGAAGTACATACAACAATTTTAAATCGCTTATCATTGACCGCTCTATTAAACGCTTTCGCACAGACCCCGTCTAAATACATCCATACCGGAAACAGCGCGTTTGTATCAAATAATATTTTCACTGCGGCGTTCCCTCCGAGTTTCTTTTATTACGTCGTTTATCCAATCCATAAATTCTTCTTCGCTGTTAATACCCTGCTTTTTAAATTCAATTTCCATCGCTTCCTGAAGCTCCTGCCTTGCCCGTTCTTCGCCTTTCTCCGTCTTTTTTATTATCTTATTTTTCGGATATAATTTTTTAAGCTGAACGTATGCGGCGTTAGCCTCTGCGTTATTGTCAAAATTTATTGTAACAGAATCCATAAAAAATTTCCCTTTCTTTTAATTTTATTTTAAATATCACTCGTCCAATTTCGCGCGTATATTTTTAAACGTCAGCAATTTTTTCGCGTTTTCTATTTCTTCTTCCCTCTCCCGCTCGATTCTTTTCGCTTCTTCTTTTTCCTCGCGCAGCCGTATTTCGCGCCTGTGCTCCTCGGCTATTGCCGCCGCTCCCTCGGGACTGTGCTCCCATTGCGCTTTTAACGTCGCGGCAATCGGAAACCCGCATTCCGGACAATACTCGGCTTTGTCGCTTACCATTTTTGTGCAGTCAGGTTCAAGGCATTTAATTAACGCCATATTATATCAACTCCTTTACGCGTTTACGTTTAATCGTTATAAAAAATATACAGGCCCTCTTTACCCGGCGCGATAATATCTTTTAATCCATTGCCCGTCAAATCCTCAAGCCAGAAATAAATCCCCACGCCCGACGCAACATCAGGCATACCGTAATCGAGCGTGTTCTTGTCAAACACAATTTCTCCGGAAGGCATTTTCTTAATCTTAAAAATATACGTGCCGATTGGATTATGTTCCCCGGGGTCGCTGCCGTTGTGCGCGAAATATCTTGCGCCCGTCACAAGCTCGAGTTCCCCGTCGTCGTCTATATCAACAAGCTGCATGTCATGATACTGCGAACATTTCATGTCAATCTCATGTTTTATAAAACTTCTCACGCCGTTATTTACTTGTTGCTCGAGCCACCATAACCCGAAGTTATGCCCTGCTCCGGCGATAATATCATTAAATCCGTCGCCGTTTACATCATATGCAATCATAGGCACGCTTGCCATAGGTATATTAAAATCAGCATGAAACTTCCAGTTTTCGCTGTAAACGTCGTCGGGCTGTTCAAGCCAGCCGCCCGATAAAATAACATCAGTTTTTCCGTTCCCGTTTACATCCCCGAAACCCATGCCGTGTCCGGCGTTTTCCGTCCCAATAACATAACGCCTGAACTCCCCGTTTACAAGTTTATAAAAGCTCTGCGGTTCATTGGGGCAGTTCGGGAAAATTTCGACTGTTCCACAGTTATCTATATCAAAATATCTTATCGTTTCGACGTTTGTGCAGTCCGCGATTTTGTGCGTTTTCCATTCTCCGAAATTTTTTCCGGGATTCTCTCTCCAGAATATCCCCTCCGACCACCATGAACCCGTTATAATATCAAGATAACCATCGCCGTTCACGTCTAACGGGTAATCCGAAAAGTCGTGGACATAATCACCGTCGTAAGTAATATCGCATATTTTGGTTTTAGTCAAAAAATCTTTACCCGAATACATATATTCCCCGCAGATAATTTCAAGTTTGCCGTCGTTGTTAAAATCCGCAGCCGAACAAGCTTCGCATTTGTTTTCTTTGTCGATAAGAACCCTTTTAAAATTTTTCAAAATCAAACCCTCCCTTTTTGAACCCGTTTTCCGTAGGGACGCGATATATCGCGTCCGCTGTACTTGATTTTCGCTGGTTTTATGCGGCGGACACGATATATCGTGTCCCTACAAATATTTTCCCGTTTCCCATTCGCCTAATAAAAACATATTTGTAGGGGCGGTTATTAACCGCCCGCGAAAATTATGATATAACAATCTCAGCCGCAATAATACCGCTTTTATTCTTTGCGGCATCATATACGCCGTAAGTAATTTTTAATGTGCCTGCCATACTCGCGGCGTTACCGGTTAATCCGGTTTTTGTTTCTTTTACGGTTTCTTTTAAGCGTATATTAAATTCTGTATCCGCCGTTACTTTAGGCACGCTGCCCCATGCTTTTGCCTTAGGATTATATACCTCGTACTTTTTCGTATCAAGCGTTATTTTGCCGTTATTGCACGACAGCGTTGCGCTTTCAAGCATTGCGCGGGCAACCGGCATAATAATCTGAACTTCCGACCCCGGTTTTTTAATTCTGATATCTGAGCCGTTAGTAATGCAACCCGATATATCGAGCGAAATGCCCCCGTTCTTTTTAACTTCTACAAAACTAACCCCGCCGTCCAAAGAATAAAAATCGCCTTTTTTTAATTTAATAATTTCTTTTTTATAGTCGGGTTTATAATCAGGGGCGGGGTCGTAATCCGTTATTACGCCGGTTTCTATCTCTTCCGTTATATTTTCTGTTTCTTGAATTTCTTCTATGCTTATGCTCTCTGTTTCCGTTGTTTCTTCTAATTCTTCTGTTTTCTCGTCTGTAGCAACCGGCGGCTGTTCTCTCTCGCATCTTACGGCTATTCTTTCTTTGCCGCTCGGAGTACAGGTAAATAACGTCAGGTCATACGGAGCGTTTATCAATATATCTATATCCGTTGCTTTAAGCGTTTCAAGCAGTCCTACGTTATACCAATGCTCATTCCCTTCCGCGTCTGTAATAAATAACTGTTCGCCGTAAGAAAGCCTTGTAATATTACCGAAATGGCTCTTGTAATCGTGAGCGCAGATTATCAGCGAATTTTTAATATTCCCGGCATAACGGCAGGGAGTTTCTTTTAATCTGTCTTCGCTCCACTGATTATTTACAGGGAGTTTTAACGATAAAGACGGTATGTATAATATCCCCGCGTAAAATTCCCCGTTTATCTCAATCATCGGATTATATGTTTCTTCGGGCAGTTCCGTCGGGGCCGCCGCGTCCTCCGGCGTAATATCTTCATCTTTATTATTATTCTCCGTTTTGTTTTTTTCTGTCTGCTCATACAGCATCTGCGATGTTAGAGCAACGCTTTTCGCCGCCCTGTTTTCGTCCCAGACGCCGTATGCCAGAACCCCTAAAAATGAAACGGTAATTATTATACCGGCGCACAGGACAGATATTCCTATACTCCATATTTTGTTCATGCCCTGCTCCTGCGGATTATTGCAATGCCCAAAGCAATTATTAACACGCCCAGAATAATCCATACCGGAATCGGCAAAAACAACATATTATTTATATGCGTTCCCGTTTGCGGCATTGTCGGCGGCTCTGTCAGCGTTTGCGCGTCCGGCTCGTCCGGAGGGTTGTCCGCCGGAGGTTCGGTCGCCGGGTCCGTCGCCGGAGGCGAATCTGCTATTCTTTCGTAATAGTAAGTTCCCTCAGATATATTACTAAAAGTTACAAAGCTGTTTTCGTCAATAATTGTCACTTCTTCACGTTGAGTAACCGGAATACTTCCGTCTTGAACGGTAATTAAAGTAGAACCGTCAATTTGATATGCGCCGGAGGCAGACGTTACGCTTCCGTCTCCTGTAACAAAATAAGTCCCGTCCGGAAAAAATTCAATAGACCCTACGCCGCTGTCCCATGATACTACAATATTTTCCGTGTAGTTAACAGACCCGCTTACGTCGCCTTCGATTGTGGTCCAGCGCCATTTGCCGACAATAATATTTTCAAGCTCGCCGTCCGCCGTTACAGGCATACCCGATATAATTAAGCAAATCATCACAGCCGCAAAAAAACAAATAACCCTCTTACCGTTATTTAACTTATAAAATTTCCTCATCATAATTATTAATGCTCCTTAAACTTTCATATCTTATCTAAAATTATAGTATAACTTTTCTAATCTGTCAAGCGAAAAAAATATTTTTATACGCTTGATTTTATATTATATTTCTGGTATAATTATATAATTACCGTAAAAACTGTAATAGGAGAACAAACACAAATGCGCGATATAAAATATTTCGGACTCAACGAGCTCAGAACAAAATTCTTGGAGTTCTTCAGGTCAAAAGACCATTTAATCATGGATTCGTTCCCGCTTATCCCAATCAACGATAAATCAACCCTGATTGTGAGCGCGGGCATGGCTCCGTTCAAACCCTATTTTTCCGGCGAGAAAAAACCCCCCAATGTACGAATCGCGAACTGCCAGAAATGCGTCCGCGTAAACGATATAGAAAACGTCGGCATTACTTCAAGGCACTGCACGTTTTTCGAAATGCTCGGCAATTTCTCGTTCGGCGATTATTTCAAGAAAGAAACGCTGAAATGGATGTGGGAATTTCTCACGCAGGTTTTAGAAATCCCCGCGGATTTATTATACCCGTCGGTTTATCTTGAAGACGGCGAAGCCTATGATATATGGGTAAACGAAATAGGCCTGCCTCCCGAAAAAATTACTAAGCTCGGCAAAGAAGATAATTTCTGGGAACTTGCCGCCGGAGGCCCGTGCGGTCCAAGTTCTGAAATCTATTTCGACAGGGGCGAACAGTACGGCTGCAGCAATCCTGATTGTAGGCCCGGCTGCGAATGCGACCGGTTTATCGAAATCTGCAATAACGTTTTCACGCAGTTAGACAGCGACGGCAAAGGCAATTATACGCCGCTGACGCAAAAAAATATAGATATGGGAATGGGGCTTGAACGCCTCGCGTTAGTCATGCAGCAGGTCGGGACGGTTCAGGAAGTGGACACGTTTAAAAAAGTTATTGATAAAACATGCGAATTCGCCGGGATTAAATATAACGGGGACGGCAAAAGCGATTTATCAATCAGAATCATAGCAGACCATATCAGGAGCGCGACGTTTATGATTTGCGACAATATCATGCCGTCAAACGAGGGACGCGGATATGTCCTCCGCAGATTGTTAAGACGCGCCGCAAGGCACGGCAAACTCTTGGGAATCAAAGGCGCATTTTTATGCGATTTAACAGACACAGTCATAGATTTATCAAAAGAAGCGTATCCTGAACTCGAAACAAAACGCGAATATATCAAGAAAGTTTTAAAAGCCGAAGAAGACAGATTCGAGGCGACGATAAATTCGGGGCTTGAAATGCTTGCGGACATGATTAAAAACGTAAAAAATAAATTACCCGGCGAAAATATATTTAAATTATACGACACATACGGATTCCCGTATGATTTGATTCACGAAATCGCCGAAGAACACAAAATAGCATTGGACAAAGAGGGCTTCGACAATTTGATGCAGGCACAAATCAAACGCGCACGTGAAGCCCGCGCAAATATCGAGGGCTGGCTCAAAGACAGGCTTTCGGGTTTGATTAAAAATTTTAAAACAGAGTTTGACGGGTATTCGATATTACAGGAAAAAGCGAAAATCGTCTCGATTATCGTTGACGACGGCGAAAACCCCGCGCTTGTTGACAGCGTCAGCGAGGGCGAGTTCACGCTGATTTTAGATAAAACGCCGTTCTATGCAGAAAGCGGCGGGCAAATCGGCGACGTGGGCGTTATCACTGCCGAAACCGCCGGAGCTTATGTCTCCGACTGCAAAAAAACAGCCGACGGCAAGATTATTCACGTCTGCGAAATAGAAAACGGCGAATTAAAAGTCGGCGACGAAGTCGAGGCAGCCGTCGACGAAAAAACAAGGCTTGCAACAGAGAGAAATCATTCTGCCGCGCATTTGCTGCAGTCTGCGCTGCGTCAGGTTCTGGGAAGCCATATCACGCAGGCAGGGTCGTATGTCGACGGCGAACGCGTAAGATTTGACTTCACGCATTTCGCGGCTATGACCGAACAGGAAATCGAGCTGACAGAACAAATAATAAATAAATATATACTCGCGGGGTTTGACGTAAATATAACTGAAACTGATATAGAAACAGCGAAAAAAATGGGCGCGCTCGCGTTATTCGACGAGAAGTACGGCGACAAAGTCAGGGTTGTTCAGATGGACTATGCCTCGTGCGAACTGTGCGGAGGAACGCACGTCAAAAATACGGCGAAAATCGGGCTGTTCAAGATTTTATCTGAAACGTCGGTCGCGGCGGGAGTCAGAAGAATCGAGGGGACGACGGGTTACGGCGTTCTCGGCATAATCAAAAAAGACAAAGAGTTAATCTCGGACACGGCGAAAATATTAAAAGTCGGCAATCCCAACGACACAGCGAAAAAAGCCGAAGCTTTAGCCCATGAATTAAGAGAGCAGAAACGCGAAATCGAGAACCTGACGGCAAAGCTTTCGATGCAGAAATTAGACGAACTGCGTAAAAAAATAATTAAAATAGATAATATTGATTTCGTCGCGGCTGCGTTTTCCGACATAACCCCCGAGGGCGCGAAAATATTAAGCGAAAAACTGCACGGACAGGATTCGGCTGTCGTCTCTGTGATTGCGACTACTGCCGGGGATAAATTAATATTCACGGCTTCATGCGGGAGCGAAGCCGTCAAATCCGGAGCGCACGCGGGAAATTTAGTGAAGCAAATAGCGCAAATCGCGGGCGGCAACGGAGGCGGGCGGCCCGAATTCGCGGTCGCGGGAGGCAAAGATATGTCAAAAATAAGCGAGGCGTTAAGCAAAGGCGAAGAAATTTTAGAAGCAATGATTAAAAAATAGAGAGGGGCAAAACATGAAAAAAACAAAAATATTATATTTAATTTTATTAATTTTAATCGCGTCGGTTTTATTTATTATAACGTCGTGCGGCGAAGAAGAAATAACGGGAGAGAGTTTCGGTCCGGAATTCGACAAATACGAGTTTATACTCGACCCCGACGAATGGTTTGAGCTGACAATGGATAAATTTACTCTTTGCCATTCGCCGTCGGGAATTATACTGTCCGTAGATTTTTTTAGCAAATCCACAGAATTTTCTGATTTAAACGCTTTTATTGATTTTTATAAAGATTTTGACGACAGCACAAAAAAGCTGTACGGAAGCGAATTAGACTCAAAAGTCAGCGATTTGACCTCCGTAAATGAAGATATAATTAAAAAATCAGACGTAATATCCGGCAAAAGACAGGAAATTCAAATGCAGATTCCCGACGAGAACGGCGAAAATGCCACCGGCATGATTATCGAATATATATATCTCGAATGTGAAAATCATTTCTTCGCGATTAATTATTACGCTTCGGACGAAAAGTTCGAAAACGGCAAAAAAGCCGCGGACGAGGCCGTGTCGCGGCTGAGAATAAAAAATTAATAATTATTTTTTAAAATTCCTGTTTCTGTCGGACGGGCTTGAATTATAAGACGGGCTGCGCCCTGTGCGGGGCGGCCTTGAATTTCTCGGCGCAAAATTTGCGGTCCCCGCCGCGCCCTCTTTGCTTACGACTATCCGCCTGTCGTTTTCCTGTCCTATAGAGTGCGTGATTACCCCGTCTATATCCTGAATAGTCGAATGTATTATGCGCCTTTCGTAAGCGTTCATGGGTTCGAGCGTCACGGGCCTGCCGTATTTCAAAACCCTGTCCGCCATTTTTTTCGCGAGGGATTTAAGCGTTTCTTCTCTTTTCTTTCTGTAGTTCTCTATATCTATAGAAATCTTGACGGAGCTCTTGTCGTCTGAATCCTCGCCCTTGTTTACGGCAAGATATGTAAGATACTGCAAAGAATCGAGAATCTCGCCGTGATAGCCGATTAAAGTCCCGAGATTATCGCCTATAATATCTATTTTTATTTCGCCGTCCGTTTCGCCTGTAATTTTAGGCATGGCGTTAATTTTCATGTGGCTTATAATCTTTTCGATAAAACCGACGGCAATATCGCTGTTCGCCATTCGGCCGAGCACTTTGACTTTATATCCCGTCGCCCCGATTCCGAGAAACCCTTTTTTCGGCAGTTCAAGCACTTCGGGGGTAACGTCGTCTTTATCCATGCCGAGTTCTTTTGCCCCGAGCTCTATTGCTTCTTCTATCGTTTTGGCAGTCACTGTAACTTCTTTTCTCATTTTTCAATATACCCTCATAATATAACTATAACAATCATTTATTATTTTTTTCTCTTGAAATTATATTTTTTCCCGGATTTCTTAGCGTTTTGATTTATGCCTTTGGGTATAGTCTTTGATATATATTTTTCGTCTTTTAACTCGTATTTAGAACTGTCAAGGCTGTCGATATCCGGCAGCCGCACCCTTTCGGTTTCGCCGTCTTCGCTTTCTTCTTCGGACGCAGTAACGGCGGGCTTTTTCTTTTTCTTCTTTTTTACGACGCCGTACTGCTGGCGCGCAAGCTCGTATTCTTCCTCTGAAATTTTTGGGATAGGCATGATTTTCGCAAGCAGAAGCGTCTGCCCCACTCCTAAAACCGACTGGAATATCCAGTACATGCCCAGCGCAGAGTACCATGTATAAGACATCCAGACTATGAGCAGCGGCATAGAATATTCCATGAATTTCATGCCTTTGTTATTAGCCATGTCGCCCGCGGCGGTTCCCGCGTTTATTATCTTTGTCAGCCTCATCTGCAAAAAGCTCGCCGCGAAGTTTAATACCGGTATTATAAGCAAAATGCTGAATCCGGCCTCGGCGGGAGAACTTGTCAGCACCTGACCGAAAAACCCGAAATTCACTGGGATATAATCAGCCAGCCCCTCGACGTTCGACTGTACCGACGCGAACAAATCAGTATTAAAAATCTTGATAATATCTATTTCCTGTATGTTCTGGATTTTCATTTCAGGGGTAAGATTTTTTATATAATCCGTGAAAAGCTCGCTGTTCGCGACTATATATTCTTTTACTGAATCTATCACGGGCGCGCTCAGCCGCGATATATAAGTAAGCGGGTTTCTGATAATGCTGTAGAGCGCGAATAATATTGGAAGCTGGAACAGTAACGGCAGACAGCCGCTGAACGCCGAGTAATTCTCCGTCTTATACATTTCCATTATTTCGGTCTGCATTACCTGCTGGGTTTTGCTGTCCGTCCGTCCGGCGTACTTGCCTCTTATGGCTTGTTCTTTCGGCTTGATTTTCGCCATTTTAATCTGGCTTTTCTGCTGCTGTATTCCAAGCGGTATAAGCACAATCTTGACTACGAGCGCAAAGAAAAAAATAGCGAGCGCGTAGTTATTAAACAGCCCGTACAGGGCGTTCATCAGAACCCCGAAAGGCGTGGTTATCAAATTAAATATCGCTGTAAAAGGATTCATTAATCAATTCAACTCATTTTTCTAAATATTTTTAACACTTTTATTTTCTCGGGCACGGGGTCAAACCCCGGTTTGCACAGCGGGTTGCATCTTAATATCCTGTATAAAGACAAAATAATTCCCCAAAAAAACCCGTGCTTTAAAAACGCCTGCCTCGCGTATTCCGAACAGACGGGGTAAAACCGGCAGCACCGGGGTTTTAAAGGGCTTATGCCCGCTTGATAAAATTCTATTAATTTTACGCACAGATTTTTCATAAATTTTTAAATTATTTAATCAAATTTAATCTGACAAACGCCGACTGCAAAGATTCGAGAACCGTCTGCATTTTTACGCCGCGCTCAAAACACGGCTTACGTCCTGCGGCTACTATTAAATATCCGTTTGGCAGCCTGTTATAAAGCCTTGCGTAAGCTTCGCGTATGATTCTTTTGACCCTGTTTCTCTTAACCGCGCAGCCGTTTTTGGGGCTTACGGATATGCCGAGCTTGGGCGGGGCGTTTTTATTATAATTTTTCAGGATATAGACCGTCAGATAGTTATTCGAGGCATACCTGCCGTGCTTAAACACTTTTGAAAACATAAAGTTTTCTTTGAGCACAGTTTTGCTGTTCATTTAATACGACAGCGTCTTTCTGCCTTTAGCGCGTCTTCTCGACAAAATTCTGCGCCCGTTTCTGGTTCTCATTCTTTTTCTGAACCCGTGTTCTTTCTGTCTCTGTCTCTTTTTAGGCTGATACGTCCTTACCACTTTTTTATACACCTCATTTCTGAAACGAACAAAGTTCGTTTAATTAGTAAAAGATTTAAAATAAATTTAACGAACGAAGTTCGTTTCACATGACACATTATCTATTATATACAGAAATCTATGGAATTGTCAAGTGATTTTTGAATTTTTTTGTCTTTTTGAATATTTATTGCAAAAAAATTTGCATTTTCTTTGTTGGATAATAAAGAACAAGGGCGTTTCAGCCCCGACCGAAGTCAGGGAAAAACGCCCGTGTCCCCCATGGAGTGATAATATAAGCCTTGAAAGCGTATTATCACTTTTATGCTTGCAATAGCCACTTTGCAAACATAGATTTTAGAAAAGGCAATATAAATGTCGCTCTACATATTATATTTTAGCATAGAATTTTTTAAATGTCAATAAAAATCAGCATACTTTTTGTAAATTCCAATGTTATACTGCGAGGATTTTATGTATTTTCAGGTTGGAGTGGCTAATTCCGTCTAACTATCACCATTACAATCAGTATGCCGCAAAAATAATTTAAGACTGACTCAAATTATTTTTTCTTAATAAAACAGGCGTAAATCGCGCAAGCTGTCTGTATTATTAAAATACAAATACTTATCACTTCGTAGAGCTTCATAAATATTTATTGCCCTCTCCACCTCGCAGCCCTTGGGTCAAGTATATTATATCATTCATTCAATAATAATACAACAGATATCTTAATTCTAAATTCACATCTTTTTATCAAATTTTTATCAAAACCGCCTTGAAAATTTTGTTGATATATGATATAATGTAAGCAATTATTATTTTTTTTGAAAGAGAACTTGAGAATATGTTGGATTTTACTGCCTTAAACGAAATTACCCTGAAACTGAAAGACGAAATAAAACAGAGCATATTAAATAATCCCGCCCTGCCCGATACGGTTTATGAACTATGGTTCATAGACATGTCCGTTTTAAAAATGACCGACGTGATTATTTTTATCTCGGTAGTGACCGAAATCCAGAAAAGAAGAATCGAGGACAAGTATAAATATATAATAACCGGCGCAGTTAAAAAAATATACGGACTGGATTTAAAAGTCGTGATATATTATACGCAGGAAGGAAAAATAACAAAAGAACAGATAGATTCCGACGAAAAGAAAATCCTGCTCGAGGATATAGGCGTTATAAACGACGTAAACGCCGTTTCAGGCGAAGCTGCGGACGACGCCGGTACGGGAGACATTCCGGACGCGATAAATATTTTAAACCGCATAAGCGCGGCGAACTCAAACGACGAGCCCGTCTTAAACTACAAGGGCAAATATACTTTCGACAGTTTTGTAGTGGGAAGCTCGAACAGGTTCGCTTATAAAGCCTCGAGCGCGGTCGCGCAGTTCCCCGCCGTAAAATACAACCCGTTTTTTATCTACGGACCTCCCGGTTTGGGCAAGACGCATTTGTTGTGCGCTATAAACAACGAGTACAGCAAGCGTTTCAAGCACATGAAAGTGATTTACGTGAACGGCGAGGACTTCACCAACGAATTAATTGATTTTATAACCGAAAAAAATCAAAAGAAAGCGCAGATTTTCAGGGATAAATACCGGAACTGCGACATGCTTTTAATAGACGACGTTCACTTTATAGCGGGCAAATTCGCGGTTCAGGAAGAAATTTTTCACACGTTTAACACCCTTTACGAATCAGAAAAACAAATAATATTCGCGTCCGACCGGCCGCCGAAAGATATTAACCCGCTTGAAGAACGAATCAAGAGCCGTTTCGAGTCCGGGCTTATCGTTGATATTCAGCCCCCTGAACTGGAGCTCCGCACGGCTATATTTAAAAGAAAAGCCGAGGACATGGGAATAGAAATGACCGTGGACGTGCTGTTCTTCTTAGCCGAGAACATATCGACTAATATCCGTCAGATAGAAGGCGCGGTAAAAAAACTCAACGCCTATTCTTATCTCAATAATTCAAAAATCACTCTTGAACTCGCGAAATCGTCGATTGCAGATATTCTCTCGGGAACAGAGCCTTTAAATATAACGGTCGAGAAAATACTGAGCGCGGTATCGCAGAAATTCGGGATTCCCACCGCCGAACTAAAAGGCAAGAAAAGAACCAAAGAAATAGTGTCGGCAAGGCACGCCGCAATATATATAATCCGTAAGATAACAGATTTGTCGCTTCCGGACACGGGAAAGATATTCAACCGCAATCATTCGACTATTTTTTCAGCGGTCGAAGCCGTGGAAAAAGAGCTTAAAAACAACATGGCTTTAGAAAGCACTATAACAGAAATATCAAATTTCGTAAAAGGCTCGTAAACAAGCGAAATAAGCGAGTTATCAACAGAAACCTGTTGATAATGTCGATAACCTGTTGATAACTCACCCGAAACTGGAAAAATATATTAAATTATTCATGCGATTATACATTTATGCAAAACGTCGGTATAGTTTATCAACAGGTTAATCAAAAAAATAACGCAAACTTATCGACAATACCGACATGTAGAAACTGTCGATAAGTTGTTGGAAATCTGGGTTGTCAACATATTATCAACAGTATCCAAAGTATCCAAATTTATCAAAAAATTACAGACAGGGTTACAGACAGGTTATACACAAAATAAATTTAAAAGAACCTCGCGGTTATACTGGGAGTAATAACAGTTTCAACAATATCAACAGCCCCTACTACTGCGGCTACTAAACATATTATTATTATATCATATATATAATACACACATTTATCAAAAACATTACGCATTGTTGATAAACAAAGTTTGTGAAAATCAGAAAAAAAAAATTATATTAAAAATAAATAAATTAAAAGAGAGGTATTATCATGAATATAGTTTGCTCAAGAGATATTTTAAACGACGCGGTCACTCCGGCTCTGTACGCCGTATCGGCAAAGAACGCAACTCAGGCGCTCGACGGTTTTCTTATATCCGCCGACAAGGAAAACGGTATATTGACTATATGCGGCTACGATTTGGAAAAGGGAATCAAAGTTACTTTGTCGGGAGACGACATACAGATAAAAGAAAGCGGTAAAATTATAATAAACGCCGTTAAATTTTCGTCAATAATCAGAAATCTTCCCTCGGGAAACGTTTCTATTTCTTCAGACGATAATTTTTCCGTTACGATAAGCAGCAACAGAAGCGAATTTACAGTCCACGGGTTGGACGGCGATTCTTTCCCTTTGATGCCCGAATTAAAAGGCGAGCAGAATTTTAAAATCAGCAGGAAAATTTTAAAGAATATGATAACGGCTACGCATTTTGCCGTCGCGGTCAATAATTCGCGTCCCTCGCTCAACGGGGCTTTGTTTGAAATCAAAAACAACAGCTTAAATATAGTCGCCGTGGATGGCAACAGGCTCGCGTTAAGGCGCAGCTTCGACGGGATTATATCAGACGGCGAAATAGATTTGAGTTTTATAGTTCCGGGGAAAAGTCTGTCGGAGCTTTTAAAATTAATCGGCGACGACGAAGAGCCCGCCGAAATCGAACTGACAAGAAAACACGTTATAATCTCTTTTGATAATATAATATATTTTTCAAGACTAATCGAAAGCGAATTTCTCGATTACAGGCGTTCAATTAAAATCGACCCGAAAACTACCGTTGTAATAGACACAAAGAGTTTCGCGGAAAGCGTCGAGAGAGCGGCTCTTTTAACCGACGACAAACAGAAAACCCCCGTCAGGCTTAAATTTAATAAAGAAGAAGTAAATATCGAGAACAACGAGAACATGGGAAGTTTGCAAATCACGGCTACGACTTCGCTGGGAAAAGTTTTTGACGAGTGCGATATAGAGATATACGGCGACGAACTGATAATAGGGTTCAACCAGAGGTATATACTTGACGCTTTAAAAGCGATACGTGAAGAAAAAATCTTGTTAAAACTCGAAAGTGCGACAAAATCCTTGGTTATTTTGCCATATAATGGAGAAGATAAAGATAATACGGAAAACGCGGACGTAAGCAGGACGATGGACACGGAAAACTCTAAGTTTTTATATTTAGTTCTTCCGGTAAGAATGAGGGATTAGTAAAATTAAAAAGGAGAAATAATTATGGACGAAGAAAAATTAGTGAGTTCGTTAAAAGAAGCTTTTGTGCCTATGTTTGAACGCATAGAAACAAAACTGGACGTTATAGACGACAGATTGGATAAAATTGAGGCGCGATTGGATAACGTTGAGGCAGATGTAAAAGATATAAAGGGTAGATTGACAAATGTCGAGAAAAGATTAGATAATGTCGAGAAAAGATTAGATAATGTCGAAATAAAATTAGATAATGTTGAGAAAAGATTAGATAATGTTGAGAAAAGATTAGATAATGTTGAAACGAAGTTGGATAACGTTGAAAAAAGAGTCACAAATGTTGAACAAGACGTTCGTTTTATAAAACTTAATATTGAAACAGAAATTATTCCCAGATTGGACGGGTTGAGGGAAGGACGGCAAGCAATTTTGGAGAAAAATAAAAAATTGGAAAAAAGAGTGAATTATGTTGAAAAAGAATTAAATGATTTTATTGTCGGTATCGGGAATTTGAAGAATATCAATAAAAAAGAGAAATTATAATATAATTCAGATTGTGAAAAATAAAGATTATGCAGATAAAAAATATAAGTCTGAAAAATTACAGGAATATAGAAACGGCGGATATTGATTTTTCGGACGGGATTAATATTTTAATAGGCGAAAACGCAAACGGCAAGACAAATGTGGTCGAGGCTATATATCAGTTCGCGCAGGGAAAAAGCTTCAGGACGAAAAATAATATAGAATCAATAAGTTTTGATAAAGAAATGTGCAATTTATCGCTTTGCTTTGTTTTTAATAATTCAGAAAAAAATAATAACATGTCTATAAAATTATATAAAGACAAAAGCAAAAAGTTCTATTATAATAACGCGCACCTGCGGAAAGTTATAGAGTTTATAGGCAATTTCAGAGCCGTTTTATTTACGCCCGACCATTTGGGGCTTGTCAAGGGAAATCCGGAAATACGCCGCAAATTTATTGATATGGCGATAAGCCAGATAAAACCTGTATATTTATCTTATCTTATGGACTCGAACAGGATTCTGACCCAGAGAAATCACTTATTAAAATATATAAAGCAGACCGGAGAAACTCCTGAGAAACTCGAGCAGTTTTATATATGGTCAAAAAAGTTCGCGAAATATTCGGCTCGCATAACAAGATACAGGGGCGAATATATAGAAAGATTAAAAGAATTTGTCCCGGGATTTTATAACGGATTGTCAAACGGCAGGGAGGAAATAAAGCTTTCGTATGTTTCTAATATAAACAAGTATGACAAAGATTTTAAAGATTTTCAGGATTCCGGGGCATGCGATAAATTATACGGCGAGATTTTTACACGCGGGGACAAAGAAGAACTCGCGGCTGGCGCGACTTTATACGGACCTCAGCGCGACGATTTATACATAGAGATAGATAACAAGAGCGCGAGGGGCATAGCGTCGCAGGGACAGCAGCGTTCGGCGGTTTTAGCGTTAAAGCTTGCCGAGGGCGATATATCAAAAATATCTCACGGTGAATATCCTGTTTTTCTATTGGACGATATATTATCCGAGCTTGACAGCACAAGGCAGGATTTTATATTAAAAAATTTGTCGGACAGGCAGGTAATAATAACATGCTGCAACAGCGAGTTACTTCACGGCGTAAATATATCAAAAATGATAGAGGTAAAGAACGGGAGTTTTAATGTTTATTCAGATAACTAAAGATAAATATATAAGGCAGAAAGATATTATAGGAATTTTTGATTTAGATACTTCGACTGTTTCAGGCGTGACGAAAAATTTTTTAAGCCGTGCGGAGAAAGAGAATAAAATCGCGGGGATAAATATCCTGCCAAAGTCTTTTATCCTGACAGACGACAAGATATATTTTTCGGCAAACATGACGGGGTATATATGCAAACATGAGAAAATTTAAAATTTTATTAGGGAGATTTTTATGTATATCATAGATGGCGTTGCGTATGCCGGAGAACCGAAAAACGGAATTGAGCTTGAAAAAGTTGACGCGTTGGACGATATGATGCTGCTGCTTACTTTTAACACCGGCGAAAAACGTTTGTACGACGCGGCGGGCTTGTTGGAATATCCGGCGTTTAAACCGCTTGAAAGCGAAGAAGTATTTAAATCCGTAAAAGTTGAATACGGCGCGGCAACGTGGCTTGACGGGGATATAGATATAGCTCCCGAAACATTGTACGCAAACAGTTTTGCGTATCATGAAATAAAAAATTAAAAACAACGTTTATCGACAACTAAAATATATACTTGTCGGTAAACGATAATATAAAATATAAATATAAAAAATTTAAGATTTCGGAGGATTTGTTTTTTAGATGATGATAGATGAAAATGTAGAAAACGCGCTTGAACAGATTGGGTTTGACACAGAATTAGAAGAAATAAACGAGACGGAAGAAACTGAAGAATATGAATACACAGAAGAAAATATTCAGGTTCTCGAAGGGCTCGAGGCGGTCCGTAAACGCCCGGGCATGTATATTTCTAACACGTCGCAGAAAGGCCTGCATCACTTGATTTATGAAATCGTCGATAATTCTATTGACGAAGCTCTCGCCGGACGCTGCGACAAAATAGTTATAGAATTAAATAACGACGGGTCTGTATCAGTCGAGGACAACGGCAACGGAATCCCTGCGGGTATTCATCCGACTGCGGGAATCCCGACCGTCGAGGTCGTGTTCTGTCTGCTTCACGCGGGAGGAAAATTCGGCGGCGGCGGATATAAAATCGCGGGCGGATTACACGGGGTCGGCGCGTCCGTCGTCAACGCATTAAGCGAATGGATTGAAATTGTAAACTGCTGCGACGGATATAAATACACGGAACGGTTCGAGAGGGGAAAAGTCGCGAGGGAACTCAAGCAAATCGAGCCCACGGACAAGCACGGATTATTTGTCAGGTTCATGCCCGACACAGAAATATTCGAGTCGATAGAATTTGATTACCAGATAGTATTAAACAGAATGAGGGAACAGGCATTTTTAAACGCAGGTTTAACTATAGAAGTTTACGACCACCGCGAAAACGTCACAGAAATGGCAATCACGGCTGATGATAAAAACGACGATGAAGAAAAGCACAAAATATTAAGATACGACGGCGGTATAAAGAGTTTTGTCGAGCATATAAACAAGATGAAACGCAGCGAAGTTTTACACGACGACGTTATATATTTATACGGGAAAAAAGACACGTCGATTGCGGAGATTGCGTTCCAGTATAACGATTCGTACAACGAGACTATATTAAGTTTCGCGAATAACATGAATACGATAGACGGCGGCACGCACGAAATTGGATTCAAGACGGGCTTGTCAAAAGCGGTTAACGATTACGCTAAAAAATATAATATATTAAAAGGCGAAGAAAAAGATTTATCGAGCGAGGACGTTCGCGAGGGCATATCAGTTATTGTTTCTGTAAAATTGCAGGACGCGCAGTTCGAGAGCCAGACGAAAGTCAAATTGGGCAACTCTGAAATCAGGACGTTTGTATATAATCTTGTAGTCGAGAAGTTATCAGAATATCTCGAAGAAAATCCGGTAACCGCGAGAGCCGTAATCGAAAAATCTGTTCTTGCCGCAAGAGCGAGGGAAGCCGCGAGAAAAGCCCGCGAACTCACAAGGCGCAAGTCTGTTTTAGAGAGCGGGTCGCTTCCGGGCAAATTAAGCGATTGCTACGAAAAAGACATGGAGAAAACAGAACTGTTTTTAGTCGAGGGTAATTCTGCCGGAGGTTCTGCGAAAGACGGCAGGGATTCTAAGTTTCAGGCTATACTCCCGTTACGCGGCAAAGTTTTAAACGTCGAAAAAAGCAGGCTTGACAAAGTCTACGCGAACGCGCAGTTAATCCCGATAATACAGGCGTTAGGCACAGGCATAGGCGACGAGTTTAATTTAGAGAAGCTGCGTTACGGCAAAATAATAATAATGAGCGACGCGGACGTTGACGGGGCGCACATAAAAACCCTGCTTCTAACTTTCTTCTTCAGGCACATGAAATCGCTTATCGACGAGGGGCATATATACGCGGCGCAGCCGCCGTTATATAAAGTGGCTACCAGAGGCGGCAGGCACGAGAGATACGCGTTTTCAGACGAGGAGAGGGACAGGCATATATCTGAACTCGGCGGCAACTGCGACACGCAGAGGTATAAAGGCTTGGGCGAGATGAACGCGGAGCAGTTGTGGGTTACTACTATGAATCCCGAAACCAGAACGATATTTAAAATAAACATAGACGACGCGATAATCGCGGACGAAACTTTTTCGATATTAATGGGAGATAAAGTCGAGCCGAGGCGCGAGTTTGTCGAGATGAACGCAAAATACGCGAGCAATCTGGATTTTTAGTTATACTATATATACGTGGGAGGAAGAAAATTTATGGATAGTTTGAGACTTGAATTTAGGGAAACGATTAGACAAGAAAAAATCAACGGTAAAATTTATTTAATGGCCGGAACTTCGACGGGACACGGACATGCCGCAATTAATTTAAGCTTTATTTTTAAAAATTATCTAAAAGGGAAAAAGTGCCAGTTATTCGGTGAAAATATAAGCGTCAAATTTGACAAAGACAACGAGGTATTGCCGGATATAAAAATAGTGTGCGACCCGAACAAAATTAAAAAAAATCATATAGAGGGCGCGCCGGATTTAATAATTGAAATATTATCCCCCCGAACAAGAACAAAAGACGAAACAGAAAAAAAAGATTTATACGAAAAACACGGAGTAAAAGAATATTGGTTAATAGATACAAATAATAAAACGGTTCAGGTGTATATTCTAAAAGGCGATAAATATATAAAAGATTATACTTATACAGAATTTGACGAATATGATATTAAAGATATAGAAGAAACAGGGACAGAAGCGGAAAAAGAAATGGTGAAAGTCACGACAATTAAAACGTCTTTATACGGAGACGATTTAATAATAAATATAGCCGATATATTCGAAAATATAGATTGATTAAAAAGGTGTAGGATAATATGAAAATCGCGACGCTTACTTTAAATCCCGCAGTTGACAGGACGATGTACTGCGGCAATGACGTGAAAACCGGCGCGCTGAACAGGGCGGTCGCGCCCTCTGTGACTACGCACGGCGGCAAGGGTACGAATGTTTCATGCGTGCTTAAAACGCTGGGAATAGAATCGACGGCTTACGGGTTTATCGGCGGGGACAACGGCGATTTGTTTTTAAAATTGCTTGAGCAGTATAACATAAAGACTGATTTTACGCGGACAAAATGCGATTCCAGAATGAATATTAAAATTATATCGGGCAACGGCGAACCGACGGAGTTTAACGAATCCGGCGGTCCGATTGAACCCGTAGAAAAAGAGAATCTGCTTGAAAAAATCAAAAAAGTTATAAATGATACTGATTTGTTTTTCATGGGCGGTTCAGTGCCTCCGGGAGTCGAGAAAAGTATATACAGGGATATAATAAATCTCGGCAAAAATCCCGACACAAAATTTATTATAGACTGCGACGGCGAAGCTTTAAAGCTGTGTATGAACAACGGCAGGAAGCCCTATTTAATCAAGCCGAATTTATTTGAATTAGAGCAGTACTGCGGGAAAAAGTTTCATATGAACGACGACAGCGGAGAACGGGAAATACATGACGAAGTGGGAAGAATTTATAAAGAAACGGGCGTAAAAGTTTTATGCACGCTCGGCGAACACGGGGCAATATATAACGTCGGAAATGGTACATATCGCGTAGTCGCGCCGAAAGTTGAAGTCAAAGGGTTTACGGGAGCGGGCGATACGTTTCTTGCGGCGTTCTGCTCGGTGTATTTCGGGTTGTTTGATTTCGCGGGTATGTGGCGCGGAGCCGGGGGAATCACGCCCGAAGATTACGATATAAAAGAGGGCGCGCCGATATTTGCGATGATTGCGTCGGCGGCGAAAGTGACGAAGCCGGGGACGGAATTCGCGTCGGTTAGTGAGATGATAGAGATGTGTGAGAAAGTAATAGGAAACACTCCCCCCGCGGGATTGAAACAATAAGATACACATATTAAAAACAAAATAAGGAGATATAGCATTGGATAAAGAAATCGAAGTAAATTCAAGTTACGAAAACCAGAAAATTATCGACGTGGAGATTGACAAAGAAATCAAAAAATCTTTTCTCGAATACGCCATGTCTGTTATAACGGCAAGGGCATTGCCCGACGTGCGCGACGGGCTGAAACCCATACACCGGCGCATTTTATACGCTATGTACGAAGACGGGCTCATGTATAACAAGCCCTACAGAAAGTCCGCGACGACTGTCGGCTACGTCATGGGGCATTATCACCCGCACGGCGATTTGGCTATATATGACTCGCTCGTCAGAATGGCGCAGCCGTTTTCTCTGCGCTACCCGTTAATCGACGGGCAGGGCAATTTCGGCAACGTAGACGGCGACGGAGCGGCCGCTCAGAGATACACCGAAGCCAGAATGAACAGGCTCGCCGAGGAAATGATAACTGATATAGAGAAAAACGTCGTTGACGTCGTGCCTAACTTTGATAATAAATTAACAGAACCCGTAGTCCTGCCGTCGAGATTTCCCAATCTCTTAGTCAACGGCTCTATGGGTATAGCCGTCGTTATGGCTACGAATATCCCGCCGCATAATTTATGCGAGGTCGTGGACGGCGTAATCGCCGCGATTGATAATCCCGAGATAAATATACTCGAACTCATGCAGTATATAAAAGGTCCGGATTTCCCGACTTACGCTTCAATTTACGGGACTGCCGGAATTATCGAGGGATACATGACTGGCAGGGGCAGGGTTTTGATGAGAGCGAAAGCTGAAATCGAAGAATATAAGAAAACGCACAGAATAATCGTGACTGAAATCCCGTATCAGGTCAATAAAGCAAATCTCGTCGAGAGCATAGCTGATTTAGTCAAAGACAAAAGAATCGACGGAATAACTGATATACGCGACGAAAGCGGCAGGGCTGGCATGAGAATCGTAATAGATTTGCGCCGCGACGTAAACCCGTCCGTTATATTAAACCAGCTATATAAATTTTCGCAAATGCAGGACACGTTCGCAATGAACATGGTCGCGCTCGTTAAAGGCGAGCCTAAAGTTTTAAATCTCAAGCAAATGATAATGTATTATATAGCGCATCAGGCCGAAGTCATAACCCGCAGAATAAAATTTGATTTAGAAAAAGCCGCGCAGAGGGCGCATATATACGAGGGATTGAAAATCGCTATAGATAATATCGACGAAGTAATAAATATAATACGCTCGAAAAAAACAGTCGGCGAAGCAAAACAAGCGTTAATCGAACGCTTTGAGTTTTCTGACCCTCAGGGTCAGGCAATAGTCGAATTGCCATTGGGACGATTATCAGGGCTTGAAATCGAAAAGATTATCGAAGAACTCGAAAGGCTGCATAAATTAATAGACGAGCTGACGGCTATTCTCTCCGAAACCGACAGGAATTCTATAAATCAAATAATAAAAGATTATTTACTCGAAGTCAAAAGAAAATACGGCGACGAAAGACGGACTGAAATTATCCCCAACGAAACGGAAATAATTTTCGAGGATTTAATCGAGCGCGAAGAGTGCGTCGTAACAATGACGCAGGGCGGATATATAAAACGTCAGCCCGCGAGCGTATATCAGGCGCAGCGCAGGGGCGGCAAGGGTATAACGGCAATGGGGACAAAAGAAGACGATTTTGTCACGGACATGTTCGCGTCGAACTCGCATGATATTATGCTGATGTTCACGAACAAAGGCAAAGTCTACGCGAAGAAATGCTATGAAATCCCCGTTTCGTCGAGGACTGCGAAGGGCATGAACATAGTTAATTTGTTAGAACTCAGCGAGGGCGAAACTATATCGACTATTATACCGGTATCAGAAATCAAAGGCTATTTGGTGATGGTCACAAGAAAAGGCGTAGTAAAACGCGCAAGATTATCTGATTTTGCAAGAGTAAACAGAAACGGTAAAATCGCCGTGAGCTTGGACGACGGCGACGAGCTTGCGTTTGTGTCAAGGACAAACGGCGACGACGAAATATTCATAGCGGCGACAAACGGTCTGGGCATAAAATTTCACGAGAGCGCAGTCAGGGTCATGGGCAGAACGTCAAGAGGCGTGAGAGGGATAAGGCTCAAAAAAGGCGCGGTAATCGCAGGCGTATCTGTAAACCCGGGCGAAATACCTGTTGATGAAACCGAAACCGAAATCGTAGATATAGAAGAATACAGCGAAGAAATAATAGAGGAAATCGACGAGAACGAACCCGAAGAAACCGACGAACCCGAAAGCGAAATTGACAGCGAAGAAACGGTAACGGTCGGCGAAAATATACTAACTGTAATAACTATAACTAAAAACGGTTTCGGAAAACGGTGCGAATTCGAGAAATTCACAAGGCGCAACAGGGGCGGCAAGGGCATGGCGAGCCACAAAATCAGCGAAAAGACAGGCGAGCTTGTAGGAGTTCTGAGCGTTCTGGAATCAGACGATATAATGATAATAACAGACGACGGGACAATGATAAGAACCCCCGTATCGGGCATACCCGTATATAACAACAGGGCAGCCGGAGGAGTCAAAGTGATGAAAACGTCGGAGGGCGTGTCAATCAAATCAGTGATACGCGTAGCCGCCGCAGAAATTGAGGACGACGAAGATTTCGAAGAGGGCGAAGAAGCTGAAACTGTTACAGGGGAGGAAAATATATGAATAACTGCATATTCTGCAAGATAATCGCGGGGGAAATCCCGTCGAAAAAAGCATACGAGGACGACAAAATCTTAGCGTTTCACGATATAAACCCCGCCGCGCCCGTGCATGTTTTATGCGTGCCGAAGATTCACGTTGATTCATTGAATGAAGTAAACCAGTCAAACATAGATTATGTTTCGCATATCCTCGCGAAAATCCCGGACATTGCCGAAACGCTCGGCACTATTGACGGTTACCGTGTCGTCACGAATATAGGCGAGGACGGCGGGCAAACTGTTAAACATCTGCATTTTCACATTTTAGGCGGTAAAAAACATGAGCAATTATAACAGATACGCGAAAAATCAAAAAACTATAGAAACGCAAAATCCCAAGATTATTGACGAAAAAATAAAATCCGGCAAAATCGGCGGGATTTATTGCCTTTTCGGCGACGAAGAATACATGATTGACTATAATATCAGGAAGTTCACAAGTATAGGCGCGGATTTTGATTACGCGTCGTTTGACGCCGATAACTTTGATATAAATTTATTCAGGGATATAATATCGTCTTATCCCGTCATGTCTGATTATAAAATCGCCGTCGTGAAAAACGCCGACACGATAAAATTTAAAAGCGGCGAAAAAGACGAGCTTATCAAAATTTTATCTGAATATAAAGACGACATAAACGATTATGTCTGTCTGATATTTAAAATGAAAACCCTGACTGAATCTTCTGATAAAACGGGGACGAAAAAATCCGGCGCGAGCCTTACGGCATTTTTAAAAGAAAACGCAAATTTATTTGAGTTTAAAGAGAACCCGCCCGCGAGCTTAATAAAATGGCTCAAAAAAATCGCGGCTTCTGAAAATACAGAAATATCAGACGAAAACGCCGAATATATTTTAAACAGGACAGAAATGAAAATGTATCCGCTGAAAAACGAACTTGACAAGCTTATAAATTTCGCGAAATCCGAAAACAGAAATATAATAACAAGAGAAGACATAGAGCTTTTAATTTCGAAAAAGACAGACATGGAAGCCTTCGAACTCACAAACGCGATACTTGATAAAAAATATAGTAAAGCAATCGAGAGTTTAGAGAAGCTCAGGAGTTTAAAAGAAGAACCCGTAGTAATACTCGGGCAAATCGCGAGGCATTTCAGCGATTTACTGCCGATAAACACAGCGGCGAATTCAGGCGTGACCGACAGTTTCGCCATATCAAAAAAGACGGGAATACACGAATACAAAGTCAAGCTGACCGTGAACGCTTTGAGAAGACATAAAAGTCCGGGCGAATTTATAAATAAATCGCTGGATTTATGCCGCGAATGTGACGTAAGATTAAAAAGCACGCAGCTGCCGGACTATAATCTGCTCGAAAATCTGTTGTTTAATATAGCGCAAATTTAAAACAGGAGGATAATAATATGAGTTCATTTAAAGTAAATATCACAGCCATTAATACAAAAGACGAAACCCGCCGCACACCGCCGGTTGACGCGCTTGTCGATACGGGAGCGGAGCTGTCATGGCTGCCCAAACGGTTATTGATGGACGCGGGGATAGCTCCGCGCGGTAAAAAGCGGTTTGCTACAGCTACAAATGAAGTAATCGAACGCGATTTCGGTTATGCTATATTAGAATCCGAAGGACACAGCACGATTGATGAAATTATATTTGCGGAAGAGAGCGATATGGCGTTATTGGGCGTTCGGACAATAGAAGGATTCAGCGTAATGGTTGACAACGTCGGTCAGCGTTTTATTCCTGTTGATAGTTATGTCGCTTCGTTTTATTCATTAAAAGAAGTTATCAGAAATAAAGAAAATAATGATAAATATAAATAAATGATAAAAATAAAACAAACGATAATAGTCGAGGGGAAATACGACAAAATCAAGTTAAAATCTATAGTCGAAGCGAATATAATAACGACGGACGGGTTCAGGATTTATAATAATAAAGAAAAACGCGCCCTGATTAAAAGTATCGCCGGAAAAACGGGGATTATAATACTCACGGATTCTGACTCGGCAGGGCGCAGGATAAGAAATTTTATCAAAGGCTGCGTGGATACTGATAATATAACAAACGTATATATCCCGAAAATCCCGGGCAAAGAAAAACGCAAATCTGTCCCGTCCAAAGAAAATATCTTAGGCGTAGAGGGTACGGACAAAGATTTATTGCTTGACGTTCTGCAAAAATTCTGCACGACTGAAACCAAACCGAAACAAATAACCAAAACGGATTTTTATAACGACGGGTTGTCGGGAGGCGAAAACAGCGTGAAAAAACGGAGGGAATTCTGCGAAAAGCTCAATATCCCGTATATGCCGCCTAATTCTTTGCTTGAAGCTGTGAATATTCTGGTTGATTATGACGAATATAAGAAAATTTTAGATGAACTTGTATAAATTTTTGTGCATGTTGCATAAAATTAAATTGATTTTATTGTGCAATATATAAATTATTTTTTTGCTTGTTGATTATGTAATAAAAGAATGATATAATATTAAAACAGCAAACCAAAAGAAGGAGTATTTTTATATGAAAAAAATGATTGCGTTGTTTCTGATTGCGTCAATGTTGATATTAAGCGTTTTAAGCGCGGCGGGGTGCGGCAAGAGGGCCGACGACGACAAGGGCGCGACTTTACTGATGTATCTCGCGGGGGACCCGTCGAATTTAAACCTTGACCCCGCGAAAATGATTTACTCGGCCGAAGCCGTGAAATTTATGGGGCTTATATTCGAGGGGCTGACCGTAATGGACGAACACGGCAAGCTTCACCCGGGCATGGCAAAAAAATGGGAGATAGTCGAAAACCCGGAAAAAGGCGAATATAAAATTATATTTGAAATCAAAGAGACGAAATGGAGCGACGGCAAGCCCGTCACGGCGGACGATTTCGTGTACGCGTGGAAACGTATTCTCGAGCCCGAGTTTTTCTCCCCTGCCGCCCCGCTCTTATATTCTATTAAAAACGCGAGGGCAGTCAAAGAGGGCGACATGACCGTCGATGATTTGGAAGTTTTCGCGGACGATATGCGCGAGCTGCGCGTTGAGTTCGGACACAAGATAGATTATGATAAATTTCTCGAAAATCTTGCGAGCATATATCTTGTGCCCCTGCGCGCCGACACGATTGACCCCAAACCGGACGAATGGGCTAAAAAACCTATGGACTTATTGTCAAACGGACCGTTCGCTATAAAACAAATGGAATATAACAAAGCTACTTCTTTAGAGCGTTCTACATATTATATGCTCCCCGGGAAAAAAGGCGAAAATATATTTAAATATGTCACGCCGTATAAATTAAGCTTGGATTTCCAGAGGAATTTTGACCAGATTACGACTGCTTACGCAAACAACGATTACATGTTTTATCTTGGCAACGTACCAGTTTCAAGATACGCCGAGTTTTCAAACAAAGCCGTAATAAAAAACATGCTCTCGTCGTATTCCTATCACTTCAACGCGACAAAAGCTCCGTTTAATAACGCAAACGTGCGGAAAGCTTTATCTATAGCCCTTGACCGCGAAGAAATCGCGAGAATAGCGGGGCTCGGGGTTAAACCCGCCACAGGAATAGTGCCGCACGGCGTAATAGACGTGAAATCGACAGACGAGTTCAGGAAAGTACGCGGCGACGCAATAAGCCCCAAAGGCGATATAGCGGCGGCTAAAGCTCTTATCCAGTCTTCTGGAATTACTCCCGGCTCGTTTGAGCTTAAAATAAGAACTTCGGAAAGAGGCGACAACAACGAGGAGGCAGTCGCGCAGTACGCCGCGGAAGTCTGGGGACAGCTCGGGTTCAGCGTCAAAGTCACGGTAGTAAAAGGCGTGCCGTTTATCGACGCAATATTTGACAGGGATTACGACGTAATAGGATACGACGACCAGTCCCCGGGAGTTGACGCGTTCTCAGTGCTCGCGCCGTTCGCGAAACCGTTCAGCGGAGGCAAAGTGACGTTTATAGACGAAGGCCAGTCGATAGCCGAGCCGTATATAACGGGATTCCAGAACGACGCATACGACGCATTAATGGAAGAAATAGTAGCTATGGACAACGACCCGTCGAAACGCGAGGAAAAACTGTTCGAAGCCGAAAAGCTGCTCGTCGATTTATCGCCCGTCGCGCCGTTATATTTTAACGTTAATATAAACGTGACTGATAAAATCTCGGGACTGAGCTATTCGAAATTCGGCTACACGATATTCACGAAAGCAAGCCTTAAAAATTATCACCAGTACACGACAGAAGACCCGAAATTAGCCGAAGCGGCAGAAGATTAAATATTATAAATATAATTAAATAACGCAGGGGCGGATTCCTTGAGCTTTGCTCAAGAAGTTTCCGCCCTTTATAGTTATAGTTGCGTATATCCCGAACGCTTTATCTTCGGGCGGGTCGGGCAAAAAGCCCGCACAAGGTAGCCCGCCCAAAGATTAATCTGCGCCGAGGCAATAATAAAACGCCTGAGCACGGCAAACTCCTGACCATGCAAGCAAGCGTAATCAATCCAAAGCACTAATACCTAATATTATTTATAAACTGCGTCGTCTTGACAATTATCTGAAAATGATATATAATAGTAGAATCGAGTGCGGGAGAAATTCCGTTGTGTAATGGCGCCCAGGTACATTGTCCTGCCGTTACGCAGACCGCGGGAGGGGTCGTGTCCCTCTTGCGGTTGCCCGATAATTTTATTATCTCTCTAAACGAATAAGCAACGGCGCTTATTCATCTGATAACATATTAGCATATATTCCAGAGGTTGTCAAGGGGGCAGTCTGAAAAATCTTGACAAACCGTGCGAGCCGGGGTAACGATTAAATATAATAATTTTATGAGGAGGATATTATATGGACATGGATATTAATTTAACGATAATTGAAAAAGCAAAAATACGCGAAAATAAAATTAAAGAAATTGAAGATAAAAAATTAAAATTATACGGATTGAGAAAAACAAACGAAGAAAATGAAATATTAGAAAAAGCGTTAACCGAACTGGCTATGTATAACAAGACTGATATAACATGCCCCCGCTGCGGGAATGAGCTTGTATTATTAACAAAAGGAGCGTCAAGCGAACTTAAATGTTTAAACGATAATATATGTATAAAAATTATCAGCAGAGGAATCTAAAATCACAAAAAACCCCCGTAAATCCAGCATATTTTATGCTGGATTTTTACTTTGCACAATTTTATATACACAGAAAAATATATATAACAAACAGTACACATAAAACTGTAACGCGGGTATAATATATAATTTTTATTAACGTTCGTAAAATTTTATCGGAATTTTATTGATTTTATGTTGAAAAATATATAAAAATAATATAAAATAGATATATCCCGCGTCAGTTCGGGTTTGGGGAGATGTGAATTGGAATTATGATTGAAAAAATCAAAAGCGGCGACGTCGATAATTTATTCAGGGCGTTCTTATCTATTGAAAACGTAGAAGAGTTTTATAAATTTTTTGACGATATATGCACGGTGCCGGAAGTCGCCGAAATGTCAAAAAGATTAAGAGCCGCGAAAATGTTAAAAAACGGCTCGGTTTACAGTGAAATCTCGGAAATCACGGGATTGAGCACGGCTACTATCAGCAGGGTCAACAAGTGCTTAAAATACGGCAGCGGCGGTTACGGCCTTGTTCTGGACAGGCTGGAAAAAGAAGAAGAAAAAAAAGAAAATGGATAATAAAGATAATCAGTTCGGGATACTCGCGGGATATTATGATATATTGAATTATAACGCGGATTATAAAAAAACGGCGGATTATATAGAAAGCGTTTTCTCGGTTTATAATAAAAAGCCGCGCCTGGTTCTGGATTTGGCCTGCGGCACCGGGAATCTTACTGTTGAGCTTGACAAAAGGGGTTATGACATGACGGGCCTGGATTTGTCGGCTGACATGCTGTCAGTGGCTTCTGCGAAATCCGCGGGAAATAAAAATATATTATGGCTGAATCAGGACATGCGCTCTTTTGAGCTCTACGGGACGGTTGACGCCGTTATATGCTGTTTTGACAGTTTAAATTATATATCGGAGAGCGCGGGCGTGAAAAAATGCTTCGGGCTGGTTTATAATTATTTAAACCCCGGCGGGCTGTTTATTTTTGACGTGAATTCAAAATATAAATTCGAGAATATATACGGGAATAATAATTTTGTCCTTGAAAACAAAAAAATTTTCTGCTCATGGCAGAATTATTATAATAAAAAAAGGAAAACCTGCGATTTTTATATAACGCTGTTCGCGGGGCAGCCCGGCGGATATTATAAAAGATACGAGGAAACCCAGAGGCAAAAGTATCACGGCGAAAAATTTTTAAAAAACGCGCTGCTTGAATCCGGCTTCGCGGATTTAAAAATAAAAAATGACGGCGGACGGATTTGGTTTGCCGCGGTGAAATCAATATAAAAATTTAATTAATTAAATGAGGGAAAATACTGCAATGAAAACTAATAAAATTAAAACGGGAAAATCAAGGTTATTAATAATCGCGCTCGCCGTTTTTGTCTGCGCGGTTTCGTGCGCGGCTTCTTCGTGCGGCGTAAGCGTTTCTTCTTCTTCGGGTAATTCGTCGAACTTCGGGTTTGTCCTTGTCGACGGCGACGACGTTTACTATACGAAAGCGGCGGTAAACATGGAAACATTCGAATTTTTCAGCAATATCTACAAGTATAACTCAAAAACCGATAGCGATACTCTGGTTTCTTCGATGAAAGTTGATTATATAAGTTATATGAACGCTTTCCTGTCGCTCGACGGCGGTTATTTATATTTTCTCCCGAAGTTTGTATACGATACGGACGAGGAATACGGGGATAATATATACAGGGTAAAACCCGACGGGAAGAATACTGAGCCCGAAAAACTCTTCGAGGAAAATATAAAATGCACGTTTATGCACATATCAAACGGGACGATATATTATTATGACGACGCGGACTCGGCGTTTTACAGAATGAATACGAACGGGTCGAATAAAAAGCTCCTGTGCGAAGCGTATGCCGACGCGATAGCGTTCGGGGGCGACAAAATATATTTCGTGGATTATGAAATCCTGATGGCGGTCAGCGTGAACGGCGGCGAGCCTGAAGAAATATATGATTTCGACGAAGACGAAATTTATATAGAGTCGCTGGTTTTTGACGGGAATTATTTATATTATCTCGACGACGAGTATGCGACAATCAGCAGGATAAAGACCGACGGCACGGATATTCAGGAAGTATATAAGCTCCCTGAAAGCTCTTACGCCTATATAGAGAGATTTAATATAAGCGGCGGGACTGTGTATTTTATTCTTGATTATTACGGCAAAAGCGAAAGCTACGCGGTTCTGTCAGTAATCCCGGGGAACAGCAGGTCGACTAAAGAAATAGTGACTGATAGTCTGTACGAGTTTTTAGATATTGGACCTATACAGATTTGGGGAGATATTATTTATTTTGTAGGAATGCCCGCCGACGATATTATGGACAGCGACGACGTCTGGTTTACAGTAAAGAAATCCGGAGGGAAACCCTCGGCTTTCAAGCCGTTTGTTGTATTTGAATAATATAACGGGGGGGAATTAATTTCCCCCCAAAAAAATTTTTTAAAAATTTTTAAAAAAACTGTTGACAAATGAAAAAAAGTGTGATATTATATATACGAACTTAAAAAGTTTAATTCTGAATATTGGCAAAACTGTTGAGAGACAGTGACGCAAAGCTAAAGGGTCTCAGCGCGGGAAAATAAACGAACAAAGCTCGTTTTACGCGAAAGACAGCCAGTTGCATGGTTTATCAGGTCACTTTCTCTTAATCTAAAAAGAACGGGAAAGTGTTTTTTTGCGTATTTTAAAGGGGGTAACTTAAATGAACAAAACTTATAATTTAAAAACCGAAAAAAATAAAAGGGCTGTGAGATACATAATCGCTTCGGTTCTGGCTGTTATGATAATTATTTCGTCGGCTCTGGCGGTTCAGGCTGCGGACACAGTGTTCGAAAACACAAAGGTCAAAATTGACTTCACGGATTCTAATAAAACCGGGACCGTAAAAATAAACGCGGTCGAAAAAACAGACAAAAAAATCAAAGTCGAGATTACAAAGGGCGACAAGTACAAGTACACGTATGATTTAAACGGCGAGGGCAAAGTCGAATCGTACCCGCTGCAATGGGACAACGGCGAGTATAACGTAAGAGTTATGATAGAAAGCAAGCCCAAAGCGTATTCAGTAGGGTTAGCGGCAAAGTTTACGCTTGACTTAAAAGACAAGAACGCCGTTTATATGAATCCGAACCAGCTTGTGAACTACAGCAAGGATTCAAAAATAGTTAAAAAAGCGGCCGAACTGGTTAAAGGCTTGGAAACCGAGATTGAAAAAGTCGAGGCAATGTACACATTCGTAATAGAAAGCCTGTCTTACGACACGAAATTAGCTTCTAATCCCCCGGCAGGCTACGTGCCCGACATTGACAAAGTCGTAGACGCAAAAAAAGGCATATGCTTTGACTATGCGGCAGTGTTCGCGGCAATGCTGCGCTCGCAGGGGATACCGGCGAAGCTCGTAATGGGCTGGGTGAAAGCTCCGAACGGCGGAGACCCCGTGTATCACGCATGGAACGAATTTTATCTTAAAGACAAAGGCTGGTTCAAAATCAACGAAATGAAATTCGACGGCAAAAAATTCGAGAGGGTAGACCCCACGTTTGATTCAAATAACAAGTCAAGCAAAGGCGCGATAAAATTTATCGGCGACGGTTCGAACTATTCAGCGAGCTATGATTTCTAATTAAACAATTTGTTTAATTTAATAAATTAGATTTTATCAATTAATCGATATACTACCCCATACCTCATCTCCTTTTCTCAAAATGCTGTGGTTGCGGACCGGGATACCGGCGGCGCGAATCGCGGCATTTTACGTTCTAAAATATTTTTAATAAAATTCAAAAAAACCTATTGAAAAAAGATTTTTATTGTGATATAATGTTTAAGTTAGTTATTTTTATAAACGAACTTTGTTCGTTTCAACAGTGAGGTGTAATAAAATGAAAGATAAGATTCTTCCCGAGTATTTTGATGTGACGGTAAGGTGCGCATGCGGCGAGCAAATAACCACGCGTTCGACCAAAAAAGACGTAAAGGTTGAAATCTGCTCAAAATGCCATCCGTTTTTTACAGGTAAACAGAAGTTTGTAGACGCGGGCGGCAGAGTCGATAAATTTAAAAAACGTTACGGCAACGCGTAAACGCGGAAAACGCGTAAAATTAATTTTGGTTTTTATACTGTCACAATTTATAGTCCGTTATTTCGGATTATTTTGCGGCGGTATTTTTTTATGATTGGAGAGTGATAAAATTTATGACGGAACTTATGATTGAAACAGAAAACAAAGCTTTATTAATCAGCATAATCACGCAGGATATATCAGAGAGCGAATGTATGGTTTCGCTCGACGAGCTTGAAAGATTAGCCGATACGGCGGGAATATCGTCCCCCGCGCGTTTATATCAGAACAGAACGTCCCCCGACCCCGCGACTTATATCGGCAAAGGCAAATTGGACGAGGCGAAAAATATTATACATGCAAATAATATAAATATCGCAATAATCGACGATGAAATATCACCGTCGCAAATCAAAAATATCGAGGATATATTAGATATAGAGGTCATGGACAGAACTATGCTGATTCTTGAAATCTTCGAGCGGCACGCTCACACGAGCGAGGGCAAATTACAAGTCGAAATCGCGCAGTTAAGATACACGCTGCCGCGCCTGACCGGCAAAGGCAAAGCAATGTCAAGGCTCGGCGGAGGCGAAGGCGGCGCGGGAATGGGAGTCGGAGCGCGCAGGGGAGCGGGCGAGACAAAGCTCGAAATCGAACGCAGGACAATTAAATCGAGTATCGCCTCGCTTGAAAAAGAGTTAAAACAGCTTGAAGTTTCACGGAGCGTAATGCGTTCGCGCAGGGAAAAAACGGGGATTCCCAATATTGCAATCGCAGGATACACGAACTCGGGCAAATCAACTCTTTTAAATTATTTGACAAATGCGGGCATACTCGCCGAAAATAAGCTTTTCGCAACTCTTGACCCGACGACGCGCAAGTTAAAACTGCCCAACGGAAGCGAGGTTTTATTAACAGATACCGTCGGTTTAATAAGAAAGCTGCCGCATCATCTTGTGCGCGCTTTTAAATCGACGCTCGACGAAATAAATTACGCGGATATAATTTTACTTGTCGGCGACATATCCGACCCCGAACATCAGAACCAGTTAGAAGTCGCAAAATCTTTATTAATTGATATGGGTATAACAGATAAACCAATAATCACGGTGTATAACAAAATCGACGCCGTTGATATATCTGTAGGGGACGCGCCCCTGCGCGTCCCGCTGGAAACGTTTATCTCAGCGAAAACGGGCGAGGGAATCGAGAATTTATTAAAAAAGATACAGGAAGTAATGGAAAGCCAGAGAACTCACGCAATTTTTGTTTTTCCGGTTAACGAAACAAAGGGTTCTATAAATTATTTATACAAGAACGCCGCAGTTTCAGACGTAGAATACGGCGGGGAGTTCACGACTGTCAGGGCTGTCGTTGACAATAAAACAAGAAGCATGTACGAAAAATATCTGGCGAAATAAAAAAACGCAAAAATTTTTTCGCGGGGTGGGTTTCATATCTGCCCCGACAATTTTCTGTTGACAAATTTATGCCGTTATGTTATATTTAAGATGTAATAAATAGATATATAATCAATTAGGAAAGAAAGGCGGCGGGTTTGTTAAATTGGGTAAATCTATAATGGTCACGTCTTTTAAAGGCGGCGTGGGAAAATCGACGGCCGCCGTGAATTTAGCCGCCGGACTCGCGGCGGGGAAATATAAAGTTTTAATTATCGACCTTGACGCTTCGTCCGGTTCGGTCGATTTGTTTATGGGGTGCGAAAACGACGCGCTGTATAATTTCTGCGACGTTGCCTCCGGAACTGTAAAAATACAGGACGCGGTTTATACTAAAAAGCAAACGCGCGGTAAATCCGGCGAGATTTATTATTCGCTCGACGTTTTGAAATCACCGTCGTCGTATGATATTGACGCTGATTCTGCTGATAACGCGGTACGCGAATTTATCGAAGAAGCGAAAAAAATATATGATTATGTGATATTTGACTGCCCTTCGGGTAAATTTGAGCTGTTTGAGAGTCTGGCGAAAAATATAGATTCTGTATTTGTCGTCACTCTGCACTCGGCAGCCTCTGTCAGGTCAGCCGAAAAACTCGCGTTTTACTTATCTGAAAACAATGTCAGGGGCGAAAACGTAAGGCTTATTATAAATTGTTTTAACCCGAAAGGCGTATCGAAAGGGTTAAATTTAGGCATTGTGGATATAATCGAACGCTCTAAAATAAAGCTTATCGGAATAATAGAAGCTAATAATCAAATCCGCGACTTTCAGGAAACGGGAAAAACGGCGTATGATTTTAATATCAGGAATAAAAAAATCAGACAGCCGTTCGACGATATAATCGGGCGTATTCTTGAACAGAATATTATATTAAATAAAAAATACGACGGATATAAAACAAACGGCCTTTATTTTAAAAAAGAGGCGAAAAAGTAACAGAGGGACATAACAAATGGAAATAGCAATCATAGCGCACGAAATAAAAAAAGAACTCATGGCGCAGTTCTGCATAGCGTATTCAAGCATACTTAAAAATCACAATTTATGCGCGACCGCGCTCACGGGCAAATATATCGCGGACGCGGCGGGATTAGAAATCGAAAAAATGCTGATGGGGGATTACGGCGGGGAGCAGCAGATGGCTTCGCGAATCTCGTATAACGAGATAGACTGCCTGCTGTATTTCAGGGACACGTCAAGCAATCAGAGCTACGACGAAGATTCCATGAATATTTTAAGGCTGTGCGACGTGCATAATATACCCGTGGCAACGAACATAGCGACGGCGGAACTTTTAATCCGGGCGGTCGAACGCGGGGATTTGGACTGGCGCAATTATGTCAATCCGATATATAATAAAAATAGGGAGAAATAAAAATAATATGAAAACAACGCCTGTAAAGGGAACAAACGATTATTTGCCTGCGGAAGCGGCGTTAAGGGAATACATGCAGAACTCTATTTTAAAAACGTACTCAAACAACGGCTTCGAGAGAATTTTAACCCCCGCGCTTGAAGATATGGAAAACCTGAACAAAAGCGACGGCGGCGATAATTTAAACCTGTTATTTAAGATATTAAAACGCGGCGACAAATTAGAAACCGCGTTAAACGAACAAAATTATAACGACCTTGCCGATTTAGGATTAAGATATGATTTAACAGTGCCGTTAAGCAGGTATTACGCGAACAACAGGCATAAATTATTCACGCCGTTCAAGTGCATACAGATAGATAAAGCATACAGGGCTGAACGTCCGCAAAGAGGGCGCGACAGGGAATTTACGCAGTGCGATATTGATATATTAGGCTCTGAATCTGCTAACTGTGAAATCGAAATAATTCATGTCACCGCAAAAGCGTTGTTAAACTTGGGTTTGAAAAACTTTAAAGTAAAAATAAACGACAGAAGATTATTAAACGCCCTGCTTCTCGGCATGGGTTTTGACGAAAGCGATATTTCAAGCGTATGCGTAATTTTTGACAAGCTTGATAAAATCGGCGCGGACGGCGTAAAACAAGAATTGATAAGCAAAGATTACGGCGCGGGCAGTATAAATAATTTAACGTCGCTGTTAAAAAGTTTACCCGTGACGCTTGAAGCTTTAAAAAATATACTGGGCGAACAGGAAAGCATAAGCAATCTTGAAAAAATAATCGGCAATGTAAAGAAATTATCAGATTTATCGGGTAGTTCGTATGAAATCGGGTTTGATATATCGCTTGTCAGAGGGCAGGGATATTACACGGGGACTGTATTCGAGATAGAAAGCGTAGATTTCAAGAGGTCGATAGCGGGCGGGGGACGTTACGATAATTTAATCGGCAGGTTTTTAAATGAAAAAGTACCGGCTGTAGGATTTTCAATCGGATTCGAAAGTATATTTATTTTATTAAAAGAAAGTAGTTTCGCGATTCCGGATATAAAAAATAAAATAGCGGTTTTATATGACGGCGATTTTTCAGAGGCTGACAAAATTGCCGACAGTTTCAGGGGTGAATATAACGTCGCAATGCTTGAATCGCCGAAGAAAGTCGGGAAATATATAGACGCGCTGGAAAAGGCGGGATATTTCGGCGCGTATATATGTGGGAAGTCGGAGAGTGTAGAAATATTTAATAAAAATTAAAAAGGAGAAAAAGTTAAAATCATGAAAAGAAGTTATATATCAGAAGTAAAAACAGGCGAGAAAAATAAAATACAGGGATTTGTCGAGAATATCAGGAACAAAAGCAAGATGGCTTTTCTCGTCGTGAAAGATATCACGGGGAAAATGCAGATAGTTGTGGAGAAAGAAAAATATTCCCCGGAGTTTATAGAAAAAATAGACGCGCTCACGCTTCAGTCGGTTATAACAGTAGAGGGCGACGTCGTCGCGAACGATTATGTTAAATTAAACGGCATGGAAATGATACCTGACGCTGCCGGATTAGAAATCGAATCAAAAGCCGAGGCGTTGCCCATACAAGTCGATAGCAAAGCCGACAACGAAAGCGATATAAATTTAAAAATGGATTATCGCTGGATTGATTTGCGGACAGACGAAAACACGCTGATATTTAAAGTACAGACATATCTGGTGAAAGTCATGCGCGATTTTTTGACAGACCGGAACTTTCTTGAGATTCACTCGCCGAAAATTATAGGAGCGGCAAGCGAAAGCGGCGCGAATGTCTTTGAACTGAAATATTTTGACAGAAAAGCGTATCTCGCGCAAAGCCCGCAGTTTTATAAACAAATGGCAATGGCAAGCGGGTTTGACAGGATTTTTGAGGTAGGTCCGGTATTCAGGGCTGAAAAATCATTTACAAGCAAGCACACGACTGAATACACAAGCTTTGACCTTGAAATGAGCTATATAGAATCTTTTCACGACGTTATGAAAATCGAAGAAGAAATGCTGACGGATATGTTAGAAAAAGTAAACGCGAAATTCAGCGCGGAAATCAAAGAAAAATTCGGTCTTGAAACGATTGTTCCGAAAACGCCGTTTCCGATAATAAAGTTAAAAGATTTATACGCAGAACTCGAAACCCGTTACGGCTATAAAGTGCCGGACTCCGAAAAAGACGATTTGACGACTGAAGCCGAACAGTTAAGCTATAAATTATCGCAGGAAAAGTACGGCAGCGAATTTTTATTCGTCACGGACTTTGATAAAAACAAACGCGCATTTTATCACATGAGAAAAGACGGAATCCCGGAGGGTTACGACTTACTCTGGCGCGGCGTTGAAATCACGACCGGAGCGCAGAGGGAACACCGTTATGAGGTTTTAAAAGCGCAGGCGGACGAATTGGGTTTAGGCGAGGACGTTAAATTCTATCTTGAGTTTTTCCAGTACGGCTGTCCTCCGCACGGCGGTTTCGCAATCGGCGTGGACAGATTAACTATGCTGTTGCTTGGTCTGCACATAAAAGACGCTATGTTTATATTCAGGGGTCCGAACAGGTTGAATCCGTAGATTTACACGAACGTATATTAACAAAGGAATTTGAAAACACATGGAATTATCAAAAACATCAGGAATATCAACGTGCTCGCTCTCGTCCGGTTCAGCCGGAAACTGCATATTCGCGGGCTGCGCCGGGACTAATATTTTAATAGACGCGGGACGCTCGGCAAAAGCCACGGCTGAACTTCTCGCTCAGATTAATATAAAAATCGAGGACATAAGCGCGATTTTTATCACGCACGAGCATATTGACCATGTGAGCGGCCTGAAAGTCCTGATAAGCCGGTATAAAATCCCGGTTTATATGGTCTGGGAATCGTTTGATAATTTAGACAACGCGTATAAACGCGCACTCGGCGAGGTTATAAATTTTATCTCGCCCAAAGATAATATAACAGTGGGGAATTTACAGGTCGAATGTTTTAAAACCCCGCATGACAGCATGGCAAGCGTAGGATATATAATCGGGCATAATAACAGCGGCGAAAAATTAAAAAAAGCCGTCGGAATCGCGACGGACATAGGTCACATGTCAAAAGAAATTATAGAATCAATGTGCGGCTGCCGGATTATTTACATAGAATCGAATCACGATTTGGAAATGCTCAAAAACTCAAGCTACCCCGCAAATATTAAACAGCGCATAAAATCAAAGCACGGGCATTTGTCAAACAAAGAGTGCGCCGAGATTCTGCCGTATTTTATAAAGAACGGCGCGAGAAAAATAATATTATATCACCTGAGCGGGGAGAATAACACAAAAGAGCTTGCGGTTAAAGAATCAAAAAAGAGCATACTTGAGGCAAAACTAAACGTCGGGACGGTTTATCTGGGGGTCGCGCCGAAATCGTCGCCGTCAAAAATGATAAATTTTAAAATAAAAATAATATGAGAAAAATAAATATAATATACGCGGGTAATATAAAAGCGCAGGAAAAATATTATCACGAAACTATCAACGAATATATAAAAAGATTAAGCCGTGATTTTAAGATAAATAATATAGAAATAAAAGAAGACGTTAATTTAAATACCGAGGGTAAGAAAATCCTTGAAAAAATAAATCCGGGCGCGTTTAAAATTGCGTTGTGCGTCGAGGGCAAAAAACTAACGTCCGAAAAATTTTCGTCGCTTTTGCATAATAACGCGTCCGTGGATTTTATAATCGGCAGTTCGCACGGGTTATCGGACGACGTAAAAAAATCTGCGGATTATTTACTGTCGCTTTCTGACATGACGTTCACGCACAGATTGGCTCGGGTAATGTTAATGGAGCAGATTTACCGGGCATACGCGATTGAAACGGGGTTGAAATATCATAAGTAGAAATAGGGGTGATTTTATGAAATTCAAAGTAAAGCGGCACTGGTGGATATGGGCGTTATGTATATTGTGGCACGCGTTCGCAATCAGATTTTTGCAGTCAGGGATATACAGCGCACTATTTTATATCACCGTAATTCTTGATATTATCGTAATTTTCCCGACGGCGTCACATTTAAAATACGAGATTACATACGGACAGCTTACGGTAAAGCGCGTAATATATCCGGACATATCGTTTCCGTGCAAATTGATTATTGCGGTAGAAAAGGCGGAACTGCTTGAGTTAAAAGGCGGCCCGTTTAAAATAGAAGGCAGTTTGGGAGCTTATAAACTCACATATATTATAAAAAAACGGGCGCATGAATTTGAGAAAACAGTTGTTATCGGCGCGAAAAAACATTACGAATTTTTAAACGAGCTTGCCATGAACGTAAACGCAAAAGTAAAAAACGATATAAGATATTTAATAAAAGATTTTAATATTAACGGAAACTCGGTTGTTAAATTTAAAAAATAAAACAAAGTGGGTGATTATAATTGAAAACGGAATATTCCAAACAGGCTGAAAAATTTTTGGACAGCCAAAACGAAAAAACATTTTTTCGCATTACGTCCGCAGTCGATAAATTGCCGGAGGGAAATGTCAGAAAAATGCAAGGATATTCTATTCCTACATACAGATTGACAGTCGGCGGCGTTCGCGTTATATTTACCCGGGATAAAGATGTTATATCCGTAATAAAAATAGATAATCGGGGACAAGTTTATAAAAAATAATTATAATTTAAAGAGGTGGTTGCATTGAGCGTAACAAAAGAAAAGATATTACACACTATTGAATTAATGAACGATGACGACGCTATGTTAGTGCTGGACTGGCTAAACAGTAATTTCGTCATGGTATATAAAAAAAGAGAATGGGACGATATAGAAGAATTTATGCCGGATGAAATTGATATGGAGATAATATCGGATATTGAAACAAATCCCGACTGCAAGGAATTTATATCCAAAGAAGAACTAATAGCACGGCGTATGGCGCGCAAATCAGCGCAATAATAAAATAAAAAACAAGAGGTGGTCCGCACGGATTTAATTTTATCCGCTATTAAAAACGACAAAGAATATAAAAATTTAATCTACGAGTTAGGCAAACTGAAAAAAGCAAAAGAGCGGTTTCCGATAGCCGCGCAGGGACTATGCGACGGCGCGCTCGAAACTTTCACGGCGGCTGTATGCCATGACATGGGCGAGAAAGCCCTGATTGTCGCGGGGGACGAAAAAACAGCCGAAAAGCTGCGCGAATCTATGCTCAACTTTTTTGAGAAAGTTTATGTATATCCCAGAAAAGACTTTATTTTTACGGGCGTGGAAAATATAAATAATCCGTTTGAACATGAAAGAATGAAAATTCTCGCCAAAGTTTTAAACGGAGATTTTGACGTTGTCATAACAACGCTTGAAGCTATGCTCCAGCACACTATGCCCGGTGAAAAAATCATAGAATATTCGGTTGATTTAAAAATCGGCGGAGTTATAAAAGATTTTGACGGATTTTTAAACAAGCTCGTGACTGCGGGATATAAAAGAGCGGATATAGTCGAAGAACCGGCGGTATTTTCTGTCAGGGGCGGCATAATAGATATATTCTCTCCGTCCGGAGAATACCCCGTGAGATTAGAACTGTTCGGCGACGAAATAGATTCTATGGGTTTTTTTGACCCCCTGACCCAGCGGAGAATCGAAAATACCAAAGAATTCACGGTAATCCCCGCCGCTGAAATTATCCCCGGTCAGGACGAAAAAAGCGCAAAAGAATGTCTGCTTGATTATTTTAACCCGAACGAAGTGATTCTGTTCATAAACGAATCAGTAAAAGTAAACGAGAGGCAAAAAGCCGCCGAACAAATATTAAACGAAACGATTATTGATTTAATCGAAAAAGGTCTGATAAACGGGAAAAACGCGGGTTATTCTATGACGCTCGAGGATTTTCACATATCAAGAACAAAGTTTAAAACTATAATATGCGATACTTTTTTAAGCGGGCTTGACATGAAGTTAACAGGGCTTTACTCTTTCACGTCGAGGCAGTCCCCGCATTTTTCCGAGGGATTTAATATATTAAGAGAAGAACTGGAGAGATACGCGTCGTCCGGTTATAAAATAGCGGCGCTTCTCGGCACGGATTCCGGCATAAAAAGCTTCGCCGATTATCTAAACGATTTCGATATAAAATATATTTTACCCGACGCAAACGACATGCGCGAAAAATATAATAATATAGAAAACCTGCCCGCAGGTTTTGCCGCGATTATTAAAACGCCGCGCGCAACGCAAAATTTATTCGACCTGCAAGGCTTCGAACTGCCCAAGCAAAAATTTATATTAATCACGGACGCCGTAGGGGCGGGGCTTGCCTCCGCCCGAAATAAGGGCGACCGCTTCTTGAGCTTCGCTCAAGACTGTCGCCCCTACGAATCCGCCGTCGCAGGCAAGTACGCCAAGACAGCCCGGCAGAAAATCATGTCCTACACGGATTTGTCAGTCGGGGATTACGTCGTGCATAATAATTACGGCATAGGCAAATTTCTCGGGATAGAGCGGTTAAACGTGTCGGGCGGAGTTCAAAAAGATTATATAAAAATACAGTATCAGGGCACGGATATATTATTTGTCCCGTGCAACCAGTTAGATTTAGTGTCTAAATATATCGGCGCGGGAAGCGAGGATTCAAACGTCCGGCTGTCAAAAATGGGCGGGCCGAACTGGAACAAAGCTAAAACACGGGCGAAAAACGCCGCGAGGGATATAGCAAACGAGCTTATAAAGCTCTACGCCGCAAGGCAAAGCAAAAAAGGCCACGCGTTCTCTGACGATACAGAATGGCAGAAAGATTTCGAGTCGCTTTTCGAGTACGCGGAGACAGACGACCAGTTGATATGCGTTGACCAAATCAAAGAAGACATGATGAACTCTGTGCCGATGGACAGGTTATTGTGCGGAGACGTTGGCTTCGGCAAGACAGAAGTCGCGTTACGGGCAGTGTTTAAGTGCGTGTCAGAATCAAAACAAGCGGCAGTTTTAGTGCCGACGACGATTTTAGCGTGGCAGCATTATCAGACAGTGCTGTCAAGGTTTCGCGAGTTCCCCGTGAGAATTGATTTTCTCTCGCGTTTTAAATCAAAAAAAGAACAGGACGAGATTATAAAAAAATTAAAAGCCGGAACTATAGACGTAGTTATAGGCACGCACAGGATAATTCAAAAAGACATAAAATTTAAAGATTTAGGCTTGCTTATAGTAGACGAGGAGCAGAGATTCGGCGTCGCGCACAAAGAAAAACTAAAGCAGTTAGCAGAAAATATCGACGTTTTAACGCTCACGGCAACGCCTATTCCCAGAACTTTAAACATGGCGTTGTCGGGAATCCGCGACATGTCAGTAATAGAAGAAGCCCCGAGAGACAGAATCCCGGTGCAGACTTATATATTCGAGTACGACGAGAATGTGATAGCCGAAGCCGTCAGAAACGAAGTGAGGCGCGGCGGACAGGTGTTTTATCTGCACAACAGGGTCGAAACGATAGAACAGACGGCGATAAGACTGGGGGAAGTTATAGGCGGCGATATTAGAATCGGCGTGGGACACGGACAAATGGACGAAGAATCTTTATCAAGGGTCTGGCGGAATATGCTCGACGGTGAAATCGACGTTCTCGTCTGCACGACGATAATAGAATCCGGAATAGACGTTCCCGACGCGAATACTTTAATAATCGAGGACGCGGACAGACTCGGGCTGGCGCAGCTTCACCAAATCAGAGGCAGGGTAGGACGGTCAAACCGGCGCGCTTACGCTTATTTCACGTATCCTAAAAACAAAGTTTTAACAGAAATCGCGGCTAAACGGCTTCAGGCAATACGCGAATACACAGAGTTCGGCTCAGGGTTCAAAATAGCGATGCGCGACTTGGAAATCAGAGGCGCGGGGAATCTTCTCGGCGCGGAACAGCACGGACAAATGGATGCTATCGGCTATGATTTGTACGTGAAAATCTTAGAAAAAGCCGTAAACGAAGAAAAACGCAAATTTAAATTAATGCAGGAATACGGTTTTTCGGACGGTTATGACGAGGATGAGGACGACCCGGAAAGCCCCCTTTTGAAAGGGGGTGGCAGCGGTGAAGCCGAACCCACAGAATGTCTTATCGACATAGCCGTAGACGCGTTTATCTCTAACAGATATATCGAGAGCGAACTATTGCGAATCGAAATATATAAAAGAATCGCCGCAGTCGAAAATAAAGACGACGCGGACGATTTAAAAGACGAGCTTACAGACAGGTTCGGCGATATACCGAAACCCGTAGAAAATCTTATAGACATAGCGTTAATCAGAAACAGCGCGTGCCTCGAGTATATCGACGCAATCGAGAATAAAGACAAAAAATCAATTATAATATATACAGGTATAATCGCACAGCCGCACGGTCAGAAAACGCTGGAAAAATGGACAATCGCCGCCTCAAAAATGAACGGCAGGCTGTTATTGTCTATGGGACAGAAGCCTCATGCCGCGTATTTTCTCAAAGACGGCGAAAATATTATTGACTGCTTAAAAGAGATTATATCTGTTCTGGGAAATATAAAAATCTAATTTCTCTCGAAAATTCTCGAGGTTTTGAAAAAATCGTTTAAAATCTTTCTGTTGCTCTCGTATAAATCCGTGAACTCGCCGCGTTTGTTTGACGCTTCGGTTAATATCCCCGCAGTCGAGCCGTAAACCTCGGGAATTGTCGGGAAAGCGTTATACTGGCTGAAATTTATATTTTTTAATATATCGCCTAATATTTTCACGCTGTTTACGTCCCTTAAATTATACAGCATCTGTTCCCTTTCGTAGGTTTCTTTAAGATAATCATGCGAAGCAAGCGACAGCGCGCTCGTGATTATCCCGCAGGCCTCTGTATTTCTCGCGTTGCTTAACACAGATATGCCGAGGGCGTTGTTATCCGTAAAAGAAGAATAAACTGTATCTTCGCCCGATTCTGTTACCGGAACGGGCAGAATACCCCAGTCAAACTGCGAATCTGAAATCTCCGGAATTATATCTAATTTTAAAACGGAGAATAAAACGTTGCCGTTTGAAAAAGCTTTGTTTTGCGTCCATTCGTCGGAAGTTAAAAAGTTTTCTGTATTATCGTCCCGCGGGTGAAAAATATCTGAAAGCGTTTCGATAAATCTGCGCGTTTTCTCGCCGCCGAAATTTAAAACGGGATAACTGTAATCCCTCTGCGTGAAATATTTGTTCCCGGAACTCATGAACAGCCCGTTGATTATATCAGGATTTTCGCTGTCAATCCCGATACCCCAGCGCGTATCATGATTTAAGTCGGCTATTGCGGCGGCAAGCTCTTTTGATACTTCGAGCATTTTATTATAATTCCAGCCGCCTGTTTCATAGGCTTCGAGGGGGCTTGATAAATTATAATCGCGTATCAGGCTTTTATTATAAAACACGGCGTATATATCAGACGGGTCAAACGTCAAATCCGAAACCAGACCGTAGATATTGCCGTTAACCGTAAACGATTCAGTAGCCGAAGAATTAAAATATTCGGCGTTCGGGTTCAAAAACGGGATTTTTTTCAGATTTGTAACAAGCCCCAGCCTGATTAATTCAGACTGTATATCCAAAGGCACGCACACGATATCCGCGGCGAATTTCCCGGACTGCACGGCTAATTTTATATCGTTTAATATAGTTTCCCTCGGATTTTCGAGCGTGACGGTGACTGAGTTACACTCAGTATCGACAAGATTTGTCCTGTAACGCCGCGCATCGTTGAGCATTTTGCCGTTGTATGACGGCTTGAAAATCTGCGCGCCGCCTTCAACCGTCATAATATAAAAATACGTGCCCGCGAAATCCGTGGGCGAATAATCCGCGAGGTTTTTCATATTTTTTTTAAGCGAGTCAGTCATTCTGACAGCCTCGGGAAAGGGAATCCCCCTTAATTTTTCGGGGACATCGGGAAAAACCGTGCGGACGTCGATAACCGTGGCAAAGTTCTGGCTTGCGCCTGTATCGTCAGTACTTGGCTCTGTTGTATTTTCTGCGGCCTGTTCGGTAATATCTTCGCCGGATTCTGCCGTATCTTCTGTTGTCGCGGCTGCAGCTTCGGGCGCGGGTTCGTCTTTTTCCCAGACCGTCCGGAGTATATTTGCTATATCGTTAGGACCGAAATCCTGCGGCGTTATATTCCGGCAGGAATAAACCGTCAAACAGGCTGGTATTAATATAATTGATATAATAATTTTTATTTTTTTTATGTTTATCCCTCCTGTTTTTTTATTTTTTACCCGAAAATATCGACGCTGCACAATACGCACCGTTTAGTCCATCTGTCGTACAGGTAATTGTTGCCCTTGTCGTCGATAAAATATTGCAGGACGTAATATATCCCCGCGTATTTATCAGACTCAAAATTAAGAGTAAGGCTTTCGCTTACAAACTCGGGTATCGCAGCCTGTTTATTATTGACGTAATCGTTTACTATCGCGTCAATCTCGTTTTCATCCGTTATATAAGATAATCTCAGCGTGATTTCTTCTGACATTGTTATGTGTATTATTTTAGTTTCAAAATCTTCGAGCGTCGGTTCTTCCACGCTTTGTTCCCTGAATAAAAGCGCGATTCCCATGCTTATGTTTTCGCTGAGCCATTTCGCCGGGTCAATCCCGGTAATCTCGTGCAGCAGTTCTTTCTGGTCGCCTTTGGCGTAGACTTCGGCTTTGATTTCGGCAGCTCTCAGGTAACTGCCGCAGTATATATAATACAGGCCGTTTTCTTCGTCGATAAGATTGCCCGTCGTCCCGTCGTTCCTGAATTTAAGCGCTTTGCCGCATGATGCTAATATTAAAATAAAACAAATAAAAACAAATAATATATTTTTTCGAAAAATCATACTCTTTCAATCCCGTTCAAACAAAGATAATAAATAAAGATTATAATATGTTATAATAATATATTATAACACAAAATTATGAAAATTTTCCGGGGATTTTTATGAATATAACAAGAATAAAAAATTTTAATCTTAAATTTAACAAAAAAATATTTTTTTATAACGCGCTCGGAATGATTATTCTGTTGGTTATCACGAATTTTACCGTTTCGTATTCTATGGGAAATTTCGAAATCCCGTTTATCGACAGGAATCCGGGCGATAAAGTCGTGATAGATTACGAGCTTAAACCCCGGGGCGATAATACTGATATAACAGAAGAACCGACGCAGCCCCTGACAAACGTCGCCGCCGTGATAAATCCCGACGATTTGATTTCAGACGAAGACGTTCAGCCAAACGACGCCGCCGAAATTGATTCGGGCGTAACTTTTGAGCTTTACTCCGACGAAATGAAAAAACAGGGATTTTATATTTCAGACGGGATTTACGAGCTTTACGACGAAGAAAAAACAAACGCCGTGAAAAACTCTTACAAAGCGGAAGTCGAAAAAGCTCTGGCTGACGGCGGTGATTCGCAGTACATGCCCCCCGAGCCTTTATTATACGAGTATAAATTCGCGCAAATCGAGCCCGAAGCCGAAATACTGAAAAAACGCAGCATATCAGATAATTCAACATATGTGTCAAGGCCTGCCGTAGAGCCTTTTATGGACTATATTATAATAAGAGACGAAGATTTCGGCGAAATATTATGCGAAGCGTCGGGTAAAATAATAATGCGCGGGTTTGAGTCGTCGGGGCTTGAAATCCTGAAAATGAGAACGCACGACCAGTTAAATAATACAGTATTTAAAAATAAAAACAACGGGTTATATTATATTTACGACCCGCATGAAAACGACGCGGGCGGGCAATTCCTGTTCAGGGAAATAAATTTCAGCGAGGATTTGGGAGACAGGGGCGTGCCTTTCATGTACCCGTCGCATTACGGCGCGAACGGCGCGAATAATCTCGACAGGTTTCACAGTTACACGAACAACAGGTGGGGTTACGCGACTGCGGGAACGGCGAGCCAGAAAATCTGGTCGAGATACGAGAGAACTTTTAATTTCAGCGAAGACATAGGCATAGCTTATCTTGACTCGCCCGCGAGGGGAAATAAATTATATTTTTTAAACGAAGAAGGCACGGATTTATTAAAAGGCGAATACTACGCGCCGTCGAAAATAGCGGTAAGCCATCTGGGATATTTTTATTTCGACCACGGTTTAACAAGAGCTTACCTGCGCGAGAGATTGGGGCTCGCGATAACAGAACGGGAAGTAATACTCGAGATGAAGCGCGATTCAAACGGCATGGTTTATTTTAAAGAATTTTACGTCCCCGAGGATTATAATATAAAGGCTTATTCAAACGGCATGATATTACTTGAAAAAGACGGGTTTCACGGATTCATGAATCATCTCGGCGAATGGGTGGCGCAGCCTATATATAAATACGCGCAGCCGTTTTACGAGGGCGTAGCGGTAATAGGGTTAGGAAACGGCAAAAGGGCTTTAATAGATACAAAAGGCAATCTCGTGATAAGATTCAAATACGATTATATAACAAACTGCACGGGCGGCATAATCGCGCTGTACGAAAGAAACGTAGGCTGGACCGTTTTAAATAAAGTCAAGAGAAAAATTGATATTGATTAAAAATAAAAATATAAAAAATCTAAAGTTAGGAGCTGAAAAAACATGATATATTCTTATGCAACAAAAGGAACTTGCGCGAGCGCAATCGAAGTCGAGGTAAAGGACGAAGGCGGCGTAAAAATTCTCGGGCGCGCCGAATTTACGGGCGGCTGCAACGGAAACACGCAGGGCATATCAAAGCTTGTCGCGGGAATGAACGCCGAAGACGCGATAGAAAAGCTTCGCGGGATTAACTGCGGCAGAAAGGGCACGTCGTGCCCCGACCAGTTATCTATCGCAATCACGCAGGCAATCGAATCAATGGACGCGGGCAAATCAAAGCCGGACTATGTTAAAAATTATGAGAAGTGGACTGAATACGCAGGATTAGATTCAAAGACAAAATCTGAACTCGCGTTAATAAACGGCGACGACGATAAAATAAAAGAATATTTTATCGCGCCGCTCGAGTTCGGCACAGCCGGACTTCGCGGAATCATGCGCCCCGGAATAAACAGCATGAATATTTATGTAGTGAAACAAGCGACGCAGGGTATCGCGAATTTAATAAAATCAGAAAATTTGCAGGAGCGCGGCGCGGTTATTGCGTTTGACTCGCGCAATAACTCGGAGCTTTTCGCAAAAGAAGCCGCTAAAACTCTCGCCGCAAACGGCATAAAAGTTTATATTTTTGACGATATAAGGCCAACCCCGGAGCTCTCTTTCGCAATCAGGCGCTTGAACTGCGCCGCCGGAATAAATATCACGGCTTCGCATAACCCGAAAGAATACAACGGATATAAAGCGTACTGGGAAGACGGCGCGCAGTTACCGCCCGACCACGCAAAAACTGTGTCGGACGCAATCAACGAAACAGATATTTTCACAGGCGTTCTGACTTGTCACTACGGCGAAGCCGTCAAGCTCGGCAAAATAAATATAATCGGCGATGAAATCGACGAAGAATATTTAAAAAACGTCATGGCGCAGAGCGCGTATCCGGACGCATTAAACGACGCAAGCGTCGTTTCAAAGGCGGGCGATGATTTTAAAATAGTTTATACTCCCCTGCACGGCGCGGGATATAAATTAATCCCCGAAGTTTTAAAACGAATGGGCGTAAAAAATTTATTGACCGTTGACGAGCAGATGATAATAGACGGCAATTTCCCGACTGTTAAAAATCCAAACCCCGAATTTAAAGAAGTGTTTGAACTGGGTATAGAAATCGCGAAAAAAGAGAACTGTTCTTTAATAATCGGCACGGACCCCGACGCGGACAGAACGGGAATAGTAGTGCGCACTGATTCCGGCGAATATATAACTCTGACGGGAAATCAGACGGGCGTACTGCTTCTTGAATATATAATCACGGCGAGAAAAGAAAACGGCACTTTAAAAAATAACGCGTGCGCTATTAAAACTATAGTCACGACTGAACTCGCCGCGAAAATCTGCGAACAGAACGGCGTGAAAATCATAAACGTTTTAACGGGATTTAAATTTATAGGCGAGAAAATCAAGCAATTCGAAGAAACCGGCGAAAGCGATTTTATTTTCGGATACGAAGAATCCTACGGTTATCTCGCGGGGACTTACGCAAGAGATAAAGACGCGGTCGTCGCGTCTATGCTAATCGCGGAGATGGCGGCGTATTATAAATTAAAAAACATGACGCTGTTTGACGTAATGCAGTCGATATACAAAAAATACGGATATTACGGCGAAGCTGTTCAAAACATAGGGTTCGCGGGAATCGACGGCAGCGATAAAATGAAGAATATCATGAACGCAATGCGAAAAACCCCGCCTGAAAATCTCGGCGGATTCAAAGCAATCTCGTTCAGGGATTATCAGACTTCGCAGGTAAAAAATCTAATTACCGGGGAAATAACAGACACCGGACTGCCCAAATCCGACGTGTTATATTTTGACTTGGAAAACGGCTCGAAAGTTATAATAAGGCCCTCGGGAACAGAACCGAAAATCAAGATATATTATTTAATTTCTGCCGTTGACGAGAAATCGGCAAACGAACAATCAGAAAAACTTAAAACGGCAATGGCGAAATTTGTCTCGTGATAAAAGCGCGCTCCCCCTCGCAGGGATAGCATATTTAGCGCAAAAACCTCCTAAATAATTAAATCTTTTTTGATTTAATTCTACAGAAATATTTTAGTTTTTGCGATAGATTTTGATTGAAAAAAATAAAAAGATATGGTATAATAATATAAATTAAAAGTACGAGGTAAATTAGAATATGGCAAAAGATTATACTATCAAAGGCACAACCA
>Ga0082212_10000508_pt1 | contig 56538 bp, 56 predicted proteins | sample TergutNt197P3_FD_71548 | JGI IMG/M metagenome (GOLD analysis project Ga0082212, IMG submission 71548) | Neocapritermes taracua P3 segment gut microbial communities from Petit-Saut dam, French Guiana - Nt197 P3 | ecosystem: Host-associated > Arthropoda: Insects > Digestive system > Gut ...
TGGCATTCCTGAAAACAGCGAAGCTGTTTTCAGGTTACGAGGGGTGCAGGGGAAATCATTTCCCCTGCCGGGGTTTGGGGCGGAGCCCCAATAGTAATAGGGTCTAACCTCAGCCCAGCTTTTGCAAAGCGGCCCGCACAGCGTCCGAAGCGGCCTTGCCGTCGTAGCGGCCTTTATAGCCTGCGGAAAGCGCCTGCATGACCTTGCCCATGTCCTTCACGCCGACGGCCTGCACTTCGGTAACAAGCGCGGCCACAACTTCGACCAGTTCGGCTTCGCTGAGTTTTGGCGGCATGTAGCTGCAAAGAATTTCCATCTCCGCCGCTTCTTTTGCCGCCAATTCGGGACGAGACGCGGCCGTGTACTGCTCTATGGAATCCTGGCGCTGCTTGCACTGCCTGGAAATAACATCCAGCACATCATCATCGGCAGGCGCGCGAAGATGTTCGACCTGAAAATTTTTCAGCGCGGTCTTTAAAAGACGCAGAACACCCAGTTTCACCGTGTCCTTTGCTTTGTACGCGGTGAGGTAATCCTGCTCCAGTCGTGCAATGAGACTCATGAGCTACCTCGGAAAGGCGGGATAAAACGATAATACCCCAGTTTGAGCAATGTCGGTAGCGCCTCAGTTTGAAGTCAGACAAGGAAGGCGAGTTTTTTGTGACGGGAGTGTACTCTTATGGTACTCGACCGGAGCAAAAAACGATGCCTGACGATGGATCACCTCAAACTGAGGCGCTACCGTAAAAACCTGCCTCTTGCCATCAGCAGGTTATGGAAACAAGAAAAGCAGCCCCGGAAACCTCTTGCGGTTTCCGGAGCCTGCCGGATTGCCGAACAGCCGCGATCCCGGACAGGACCGCACAAACATCAACCCATATTCATCTTTCTAATCTTTTTCATCAGACGCTTGCGGGCGGCGGCCTTTTTCTTCTTACGCATGACGCTGGGCTTTTCGTAGTGCTGGCGTTTCTTCATTTCAGAAAGAATGCCCGCTTTTTCCACCTGCTTCTTGAAGCGGCGCAATGCGATGTCAAAACTGTAATCATCTTCGCTGAGATATACTCCAGGCAAGGAACTCACCCCCTTCACGCGCTGGTAAAGATATCGCAACGCCGCGCTAAAAACAGGCGAACGTCACGAACTACTCATTATATTGATGAAGAAAGAAAAAGCAAGAACTATTTTTCTATACCTGGAATGGAAGCAAACAAAGAGGGCAGACCGGGTCCGCCCTCCTGGTCGACAAAATCAGACAGTGCCTCAGTGATGATAGCCGCCATCCCTGGCTGCGTCACGCATTGATTTAAAAATAACATAGCCGAGACCCACGCCCAGAACAGTCAACACCGCGTAAGTCGCGCCGAAAAATATGGCATGGTCGGGCAGGAACCAGGGAATGTCCTGCGGCAACATACTATGGATGGTCTCACCAAAACGCATCATTGCAGGTACCCTACTTTACGCTTTCTTTGAGTTTTCTGCCGGGACGGAATTTGACAACTTTACCGGCGGGGATCGTGATCACAGCGCCGGTACGCGGGTTACGGCCCTTGCGCGCCTGACGGGTTTCCACCGCGAAGGTGCCAAAACCGGTAAGGTTCAGGCGGCCTTCCTTCAAAAGCACGTCTGAAACGGAGGCCAGAAAGGCATTCAGGACCTTTTCACTGGCAACTTTTGTCAAGCCTGCCTTAGCCGCAATTTTGTCCACCAGATCTGCTTTGGTCATTCCGTTCCTCCTCAAGAAGTAACAGGGAGAACGGCCCCACCGGGCGCACAACACGCACGATGAAATCCGCCCTTAATGTATTTACGTCCGCGACACCAACGGCCTATACCGGACCGGAAGCACATATCACCATACCGCGAAGCGACTGTAACGAATTTTCTTGCTCCAAAATAACTTTTTTTTTGCGTCATGTACAGGGGCAAAACCCTAATTCGTTGCGCCCACCCATTATTTTTCTTCGGGAAACAGAGTCCGGCTGAGTTGATGGAACTCGGCCGGAGTGAGATTTTCCGGCCGGATCCGCGCCTCGATGCCGAGCGATTCCAGTATTCCCGGATCAGCGCCGCCGGCCCGCAAAATTGTGCCGAGCTGCTTGCGCCGCATTTGAAAACAAAGTTTCAGAGTGCGCGCCAGCGCTTCAGGCGCAAAATCGAACCGGTCCGGCGCCTGCGCTATCCCGCTCAGCGGCGCAAAAGAAAGCACGGCGGAGTCCACTTTTGGCCTTGGCCTGAACACCTGCGGAGGAACGATAAACTCCAGCTTTGCCCGTATGTGGCTCTGAATCCAGACAGATAACGCTCCATAAGCGGACGTGCCCGGACCTGCCGTGATGCGTTGCCCCACTTCCTTCTGAACCATAAACACGGCCCGTACCAGCCCCGGCGTCCGGCTGAAAATATCCCACATCAAGGGGGATGCCACATTATAAGGCAGGTTGCCGATAAATTTCCACGGCGTGCTGAAGCGCTCCCACGGCATAGCCAAAGCGTCGGTCAGCAGTACGGCAAAGGACTGCGCCCGGCCCTCCCGCATACGCTCCCGCGCCCAGTGGCGGTCTTTTTCCACCAACACAAGCCGGGCCGGTTTCTGCTCCTGGATGATACTGCTCAGCGCCCCCGGACCAGGTCCGATCTCCAGCACCTGGTCTTCCGGAGCTATGGCCAGCGCGTTCACAATTTTCCGGGCAATATTGGTGTCCTGCAAGAAATTCTGGCCAAGGGACTTTTTTGCCCTGGGCTCCTGTGTACCTTGCAGGGTCGATATATATTCCTGCTTATATTTATTTGTCAATTAAAAAACCGTCCAAGCTATCAAAATAGAGGTATCGCGGAGAGGCTGCCGCTTATACACTGTCAAAACGGACAAACTGCATCATGAGCCCGGCCCGGCCCTGGGTAGCCGAACGCAGTGCCGTGGCAAATCCGAACAAGCCCCGCATGGGCGCCAGAGCCCGGATCTGCTTCAACCCGGCCCGGTCGTCAATGCCTTCCACGCGCGCCCCCCGGCTGCCGAACAGGGAGACGACCGCCCCGAGAAAATTCTCCGGCACGGATATATCCACCTGCATAACCGGCTCCAGCATGAGCGGTCCCGCGTTTTCCAGCGCGTGGCGCACAGCCTGCTGGGCAGCCATGTGCATGCCGGGCGGCGTGGCCAGACCGCCGGGGCCTCGTCCCAGTTGGGTGATGGTTATGGAAACGTCTTCCACAGGATAGCCTTGAGGGCCGGAATAACAGGCATCGCGCACGCCCTGCTCCGCGGCCCGCACCAGTGAAGCGTGCCATTCGGAAGGCTCGGCCGCTCCCGGCGCAAAAAGCACCTCAATCCCTGTGGAACGCGGCCGGGGCATGACATCCACTGCAACAAGACCGTAATGCGCCTGCCCGCCGAGTTCCCGCTCAAACGCGCCCACACCATGCCCCTGGCCGGAAATGGTTTCGCGGCACACAACTTGCGGGTTGCCGACGCGCGGCGCGATATTCCACTCCCGCTTCATGCGGTCCACCAGCACTTCAAGATGCAATTCGCCCATGCCCGAGACGATACGCTGCCCTGTGGCCTCGTTCATCTCCACGGACAGCGTGGGATCTTCCGCGCTGAAGGTCTCCAGGGCAGCATCCAGGCGTTCGCCCTCTTCCGTATTTTTGGGCTCAAACGCCAGGGAGATAACCGGCCGCCAGGCGCGCAGAGGTTCCAGCAGCAGCCGTTTTCCCGAACTGATCAGGGTGTCTCCGGTCCGGGCTTCCTTGATGCCCTGCACGGCCACAATATCCCCGGCGCGAGCGGAATCCAGGTTTTCCCGTTGTTCCGCGTGCAGGCGGTACAGCCGCATGACCCGTTCCTTTTTGCCCGTGGCCGCGTTGATCAGGGTATCGCCTTCACGCAGAGTACCGGAATAGAGACGGATAAACACGGTCTTGCGCCCGCCGTTCATGACCACTTTAAAGACCAGGGCACACACGGGAGCCTCGGGATCAGAAGGCACTGCCTCCCTGGTTCCTTCGTCCTTGCCCTCAAGCACTTGAGCCTGCGCGGACGGGACATCGCCCGGACCGGGAAGATAGCGGCACACCGCATCCAGCACCGGCTGCACACCCATGTTGCGCAGGGCCGAAGCCGCGAATACCGGCACAAAGTGACGGGCCAGGGTTCCCTTGCGCAGCGCGGCGTCCAGCAGTTCCGGGGCCGGGTCTTGCCCGGAAAGACAGAGATCCAGCAAGGCGTCATCTTCCATGGTCAGCGCATCCAGCAGGGCTTCCCGCCAGGGAGCGACAAAGGCCGCCTCTTCCGGAGTAAAGGGCGTGCGCTCGATACGCTTGCCCAGGGCCGTGCTGTCAAAAGTCAGCTTTTCCCGCCGCACCAAGTCCAGTATCGCTGCAAAGTCTTCTCCCTCACCAAGCGGAATGGTCACGGCCACCGGGTTGGCCCCGAGACGCTCACGCATGGCCTCAAGCACGGCCGCAAAAGAGGCGCCGGGACGATCCAGCTTGTTGACCACTGCCAGCCGGGGGATGCCGAACTCGTCCGCCTGCCGCCACACGGTTTCGGATTGCGGTTCCACCCCGCCCACGGCGCAGAAAATTCCCACTGCGGCATCCAGCACGCGCAAGCAACGTTCCACTTCCACCGTGAAATCCACATGACCGGGCGTGTCCACCAGGTTGATGGTATGCCCCTGCCACAAACAGGTGATGCAGGCCGAGGCAATAGTGATGCCCCGCTCCTGCTCCTCGGGCATAAAATCCATGGTGGCCGCGCCTTCGTGCACTTCGCCCATGCGGTGAATGACATCGGAATAAAAAAGAATACGCTCGGAAAAGGTCGTTTTTCCCGCGTCAATGTGAGCGATAATTCCTATATTGCGTAAGTCCGGGCAGTTCATAGGCAGCCTGGGGAATTTAATGATAATACCTCAGTTTGAGCAATACCGGTAGTGCCTCAGTTTGGAGTCAGACAAGGAAGGCGAGTTTTTTGCGGAGGGAGTGTACTCTTATGGTACTGACTCGGGCCTTCCTGGCCCTCGGCCTTCGGCTCCCGCCCTGCGGGCGGTTCCCAATTCCGCTATCCTGCGGAATTGTCGACGGTCGCAAAAAACGAAGCCTGACGAAGTATCACTTCAAACTCAGGCACTACCCTGCTACTGCAAGGAAAAAATCCGCATGCGCCGGGTTCTGAACCAGCCCGGCCCGAGCTTGGGCCAGAACCAGACATCCTCGTGCGCGGCGTCCAGGTGCAGAAACATGGCGTCATCATCATCATCCTGGCAAAGCGCGGCATCAACAGGGTCCGTCCCCTCCTGCATGAAAGACTGTTCAAGCACAGCGCACAGCCTGCCGCTGTAATACAGCGGCGGCTGGGTCAGAGAGCGGCACAAAACACCGGCGCGATGCGCATGCAAAGCCAGGGACTCTCCAAAACCCGGCCTGCCGAGCAGCACGATCCTGCCCCTGCCGCTATCCGCGCGCAACATTTCAGCCAAAGCACAGACCTCGGGCTCTGACGCGGCAAAAGCCTGTTCAACCCCGGCCAGTTCCAGCGCTCCCAGCAAAGGGGCGCTGATGTCCTTTTGGGAAGGAAGACCGCCGCCCGCCGAAATAAAACAGGGCAGAACAGCGGAAACCCCGGCCAGCAGGGCCGGCATCAGAGCGGCAATAAAGGCCGCCGGAGAAGGATAGGAAGCCTCGCAAACCAACAATCCGTAAGTTACGGGGGCGTCATCCTCCACTACGCCGAAGCCCTGCCGAAAAGAGCGCGTCCGGCTTTCCCGCAGGGAATATTCGCCCCACACCGCATGTTGGCGGGCAATGCCTTTTTTCAGAACAGCCCGTTCCTTACCGCTCAAGGACTCGTAAGCCTCAGCCATAAGGCTGTCGGCAAGCACATGGGCATCAAGCCAGGATTGATATGAAGGGGTACTGGACATGGGAGTCTCCCGTAGACACGACACGGCCAAGGCCGTGGCTGAACGTCATATCAGGACACAAAAACATCGCGCTCCGGAGCGAGCCCGGATTCTTTCAAGGCACAGCCTAATCGTCGTCGTCGTCTTTTTTCTCAAGCTGGGGGATTTCCCGTCCGGACTTCTGCAAGCGATCCAGAAACTCCTGGCGGCAATCGTAGCCGCAGAAGTGATGCACGGCCTGTCCGTCCCGCACCTTGATGCTGGAGTCGATCTCCACATAGCTCCCGCAGACCGGATCCTTGACCATTTCCCCGGAAGCTATCTTGCGTTCTTTTACCTTGGCCTCCTGCTTGTCGCTACGGCCCCGGTCACCCATGAACAGCTTGTATAAGATGAATGCGGCGGCGGCCACAAGTAACCACTTCCAAATCATGCGCGAGTCTCCTTCACTGGTAAAAAATAGTCCGGAACAGGCCTGCTTCGGGCAGCGCTTCATCCATCCTGGAAAATACTATTGTCCTCAACCCTGTAACTGATGCCGCAAAGCGCCTCGCGCACCGTCATCCCCGCGGGAAGCCGCAGTTCCGACGCAAGTTCCGCCAGGGGCAGCAGCACAAATGCTCGCTCCAGCATGCGCGGATGCGGAAGAGACAGTTGAGGTGTAGTCATACGCTCATTGGCGAATAACAGCAAATCCAAATCTATCGCCCTCGGCCCGAAGCGCGCCGCGCCCGCGCGCTCACGCCCGAGAGCCGCCTCCATTGCCAGAAAGGCGTTCAACAGCGCCTCCGGCGTCAGCTCGGGCGAACAGAGCAGTTCTCCAACCTGGTTGAGAAAAAAAGGTTGCTCCTTGAGTCCCTGTGGTTCGGTACGGTACACAGACGAAAAACGAACCGTGGCCACGCCCGGCAGAACAGCCAGGGCCGCGCGCGCGGCCGCGAGGCGTCCCGCGCTGTCCCCCACGTTAGAACCCAGTCCGACATAGGCCGCAACAGTTGGAATACATGCATGCATAAGCGCGTCAGACCCTATCCTTACCCGGCTCCCCCTGTCAATTCTTGGTAGTGTCTCAGTTTGGTGTGATACTTCGTCACTCCCCACACAGGATCGGAGACTATACAAACGAAACTGCATCCGCTACCATCGCACATGAAATATCCGCACCGTCAGCCCCGCAGCAGCATGAATACAGAGCCCCCTTTTCCCGTGCATCCTCTGGTGGACCGTTACCTGGAGCATCTTCTGGTGCAAAAAGGACTCTCGCACAACACCTTGCTGGCTTACGGAGCGGATCTCAACGATTTCACGGCCTTCCTGCATGAACGCTTTGCTGGTGACGCGCCGCAAACAAAAACCCTGCTTGAGGCGGTAAACGAACAAATCCTGTTCCTGTATGTCGTCCATGTCCGGCGTAAAGGTCTTGGCGGACGCAGCCTGGCCCGGCATCTCTCGTCCTTGCGCGGTTTTTTCGCCTTTGCCCGTGAAGAAGGCGAGTTCAGTGAAGACCCGGCCCGCTTTCTGGAAAACCCCAAGCTCAGGCGCGCCTTGCCGGAAGTATTGACTCGCGCCGAAATGGACGCCCTGCTCGCCGCGCCGGATCTGAGCGCCAAACTCGGCTTCCGGGATCGGACCATGCTTGAACTCTTGTACGCTTCGGGCCTGCGCGTTTCCGAGTTGTGCGATCTCAGAGCGCTTGACTTTGACCCGCAAACCAACCTGCTGCGCGTGTTCGGCAAGGGAGCCAAGGAGCGGCTGGCGCCCGTGCACGCCACGGCCGCCGGGTTCCTGCTCGACTATACCCGGCACTGGCGGCCGCTGTTCAACCCCAAGGCCCCGGAACTGTTTCTGAACCGATCCGGCAAACGCCTGTCCAGGGTCGGAGTGTGGAAGCTGGTGCAACGCTATGCCTTGACAGCAGGCATTAAGGTGGAGATTTCTCCGCACACCTTCCGCCATTCCTTTGCCACGCATCTGCTGGAGGGCGGCGCGGACTTGCGTTCGGTGCAGATGCTGCTCGGCCATGCCGATATCACAGCCACCGAAATTTATACCCATGTACAGCAGGAACGGACCGTGAGCGTGCACCGGCAGTTTCACCCGCGCTCCAGACCGCGCGATTAAGGGCAGTGCCCCGGTTTGAGCACAAGTGACAACGCGCCCGGAACACGCTATAAGCCTCCTGTCATGACCGAACTTCTTCGTCCCACAACCATTATCACCGGCCACACCAGCGCGGACTTCGATGCGTTGGCCGCCATGGTCGCGGCAGGCAAGCTCTACCCCGATGCCGTGCTGGTCGCTCCTTCCATGCTGGAACGGCAGGGGTCGCACCTGTTCTCCGACAGCATTGCCTATCTTTTCAATCTGGTGCAGCCCAAAGAATGCGACTTTTCCGATGTCACCCTGTTGATCGTGGTGGATACGCACCAGGAAAGCCGCATCGAGCACGTGAGCGCGGCGCTGTCCAACCCCGGTCTGAAAATCCACGTCTATGATCACCACCCGGATTCGGAACAGGACCTGAAGGCGGACTTCAGCGTGATCAAGCCCTGGGGTTCCACCACGGCCATACTCACGCATATTATTAAGGAACGCGGCCTTGCCTTGACAGAGGACGAAGCTACCATGCTCGGCCTCGGCATTTATGAAGATACCGGGTCTTTCAATTTTACCTCCACCACGGAGCACGACTTTACGGCTGCCGCTTATCTGCGCGCTTCCGGCATGGACCTGGAAACGATTTCCGAACTGCTCAGCACGGACCTGACCCGCGAGCAGGTGCATATTCTGAACGAAATGCTGCGCAATGCCGTGACGCATACCATTCAGGGCATCCCGGTGACCGTGACCGAAATCGTGCTGGACAGCTACATGGGCGATTTCGCCTCCCTGGTGCACAAGCTCATGGACATGGAAAACCTCAAGGTGCTGTTCGCCCTTGCGGAAATGGGCGACCGCGTGCACATGATCGCCCGCAGCAAGCTTTCTGACGTGGACGTGGGCATGATTTGCCGATCGTTCGGCGGCGGCGGGCACAGCTTTGCGGCATCGGCCAGTATCAAGCAAAAGCCGCTGGCCGAGATCAAGAGCGACCTGCTGGCTTTTCTGGTTTCCATCATCACCCCGCAAATGGCCGTGGGCCGCCACATGACCTCTCCGGCCATCACCGCTGACGACACCCTGACCATCCAGCAGGCCGAAGAACTGATGACCCGTTACGGCCTCAAAGCCCTGCCCGTCCTGCCCGACAAGGAGGACAAGGGCATCGGCCTGATCGAGCAGCAAACAGCGGCCCGGGCCGTGGCCCACAAGCTCGGCGACAGGCCGGTCACCGACTACATGCAGCGCAAGGTGAGCACCCTTGAACCGGACGACGATCTGTACCAGGCCCTGGAAATCATTCTCAAACAACGCCAACGCCTGATTCCCATCATGAAGCGGGGCGAAGTGGTGGGCGTTCTCACCCGGACGGACGTTATCCGTCTGCTGGTGGACGATACCCTGCACATCCCCGAAGGCACGCCCCTGACCCAGAACCATCAGGAGCGCAATGTGGCGTCGCTGCTGCGCCATGAGTTGCCGGAAGAGGTCGTGCGTATCCTGGAAGAGGCCGGCAAACTCGGCGATACCCTGAACATGCCGGTGTACGCGGTGGGCGGTTTCGTGCGGGATCTTATTCTGCGCCGGGAAAACCTGGACATCGATCTGAGCATTGAAGGCGACGGCATCCTTTTTGCCGAACGCCTGGCCGCGCACCTGGGCGGCCGGGTCAGGCCGCACCAGAAGTTCAAGACCGCCATTGTCTTCTATACCGGCCCCAACGGGGAAGAACGGCGCCTGGATGTGGCCACGGCCCGCCTTGAGTATTACGAATATCCCGGAGCCCTGCCCACAGTGGAACTGTCCTCCATCAAGATGGATCTGTTCCGCCGCGACTTCACCATCAACGCCCTGGCCATCCTGCTCAATGCCGGGCGCTTCGGCCTGCTTGTCGATCCCTTCAGCGCGCAACGCGACATGAAGGAAAAAACCATTGCCGTACTGCATTCCCTCAGCTTTATTGAAGATCCCACCCGTATCCTGCGCGCCGTGCGCTTTGAAAGGCGGTTCCACTTCAGGATCAGCGTGCAGACCGAGCGCCTGATCAAGAACGCCCTGTCCCTAGATATGGTGGACCGGCTCTCCGGCCCGAGGCTCTTCAATGAACTCAAGCACGTGTTTAACGAGCGCGAGGCCCCGTCCTGCATCAGGCGCATGGAGAACTGGAATCTTTTGCGCATGATCCACCCCACGCTCAAACTCAACCCCGGCAAAGACATCCTGATTACCAGCATTGACGAGGTTCTGGCCTGGTACCGCCTGCTGTATAAAGATCCGGCCCCGCGCAACTGGGCTGTGTACCTGCTCGGTTTGTGCGAAAACGCCAAGTACCCTGATGTGGCCTCCCTGCTCGACCGCCTCGGCTTTATCGAACGAGCCCGCGCGGACTTCCTCTCCCTGCGCGAAAACAGCCGCCGCGCCTCGGGCAAGCTCGCCGCTCTGCACCAGGAAGACCAATTGCCCATGAGCACGATCTACGACACTCTGCGCCATGTGGAAGTGGAGGGTCTGCTCTATCTGATGGCCCGGCACGGACAGGAACACAACATAGGACAGGATATATCCCTCTACCTTACCCGGCTCAAAGACGTGAAGCCGGACATTAGCGGCCTCGACCTTGAATCCCTGGGAGAAACACCCGGCCCCCTGTTCGGCGAGACCCTGCACTACGTGCTCGCGGCCAAACTTGACGGCAAGGCGTCCACGCGCGAAGACCAGCTCGCCCTTGCCGCGCGTTACATGGTCGCCAAGCGCGAAGGCGAGGACGTGGCCCCGCTCAACGTTACCGAAGTTATGGGCGGAAGGACGTAACGAAACTTTCCTCCAACACGCGTTCCGCCGTGCGTCTGTTGCTCGAAATGCGGAACGCCCAGAAACCTGTTTCCCTTGCCACGCTGTCCGGTAAAACCGGCATTGCCCTGCGCACGGTTGAAAATGTGCATAGCCTGCTCAAACTGCACGGCATAGCCGAGGCCTCGGTCGGAGCCAGAGGCGGCGGCCGTCTGGACCACTCCCTGGATGAGGTCAGCATGGGGCAGTTGGTGGAATGGTTTGATGAAGGAGTTGAAATCTCCGTCTGCCACGGAGAAAAAGCCAATGAGTGTCCACGGCGGGAACACTGTCAGACGCGCGCCGTGTAGTTCGATGTCAGCGCACGGCTGCGCAAGACGCTTGAATGCATCTCCATTGGCGAGATCCTCCACCAGTCCGCCGAAACATAGGGCAGCCCTTCCGGAACGAACGGCATCTCTACCGGAGCGGAACAACCCCGTATTGCCGTATCCAGCCTAGACCTTCTTCCGTCGTCTCCCGGCCCGGCTGATATTTTTCAGATAGGTATCCTGTAAACGGGCTTCTTCCACGCCTGCCGGACGGTTGCCAGCCATGGCATGTACTTTTGCGCAGCCCAGGGCTCTGGCATAGGCAACGGCCGTTTCCACGGACGCAGCAAAATCCTGTTCCCGGCAGGGCAGGCTGAGATGCTGGTCGTTCTGTCTCTTACAAAATATGCTGTGCGAGAGGGTAAGGCCGACAAGTCCATGCATCACCTCGCCGGACGTCTCGCCAACAGTGTCGCATTTGCCGACGATCCCGTAGACATACAAAGGGCTGTACGGGATGAATGGTAGCCTTCTTCTTGACACCAACATCATCCTCGGCTTCCTCAAGGGCGAAAAGCCCGTAGTGGAATACCTTAAAGTGCAGGAAGATGAGGACATGACAGTCCGCCTGCGCCGCGAAACACGCCGCAAGATGCCGGATGCCATTGTGGTCGCGTCTGCTGTGGTTTCAGGGGCGGTACTCGTCACAAGTGACCGTGAGTTTAGTGCGATGGACTTCCCCGATCTGATGACGTTTGATCCGCGCAGCTACTCCTTAGAACCTCCCGCATAGCGGGAGGTTTTCTATACACAAACAAAAATCCCCCGGCCAAGCCGGGGGCATTTCATATGCGCCTGTAAGGCTCTGTTACCAGCAGCGCCCTAGCAGGCGCTTTTTAAGAGATCTGGCCTCTGCATCTTTGTTACTTGCGGCCCGTAAACGGGCTACCGGGATACGGTAAGGACAATTGGTCACCAAATTTATCCGACTCAAGCTGATGCTTGATGTATTCCTGTATCTTACGGGCGTTCTTCCCTACCGTATCCACGTAGTACCCACGGCACCAAAACTCCCGATTCCGATATTTAAACTTCAGGTCGCCGAATTGTTCATACAGCATAAGGCTGCTTTTGCCTTTCAGGTATCTCATAAAACCGGAAACGCTCATCTTGGGGGGTATTTCGAGAAGCATATGGATGTGATCAGGGCAGCACTCTGCTTCAACTATTTTAACTCCTTTCCATTCACAAAGCTTGCGTAGAATCTCTCCCACTGCGCGCTTCTTTTCCCCATAGAAAACTTGTCGACGATATTTGGGTGCAAAGACGATGTGGTATTTGCTAGTTCCATTTCGTGTGGGCTAGACTCTTGGCGTCACCCATTGTGACCTCCTTTTGATTTGTTTGGCTTGCAGTTGCCAGACCGCGAGTTTTTTTTAACAAATCAAAAGGAGTTTTACTCACATACGTATAGCTGAAAGCTTTTTGGAACCTCCCGCTTAGCGGGAGGTTTTCGGGATACAATAAAAAGACCGGCCGAGCTTTCGGCCCGGCCGGTTTTCCGCTCCCTGACGGGAAGATGATTGCCGGACAGACGGCGCTTGGCTTAATAACGATTCTTGGGCTTAATCCGCGCAGCCTTGCCTTTCAGGGCACGCAGGAAGTACAGGCGGCTGCGGCGCACGCGGCCTTCCTGCACCACTTCAATATTTTCGATAAAAGGCGAATGCATGGGGAATACACGCTCAACACCCACACCGCCGGAAATTTTGCGCACGGTAAAGGTACTGTCAGTGCTGCCTTTGCGCAGACGAATCACGTTGCCCTGGAAAATCTGGACCCGTTCCTTTTCGCCTTCAACAATGCGCATGTGCACCTTCACGGTGTCCCCGGACTTGAAACGGGGCAGATCGGCGCGCAGGTGTTCCCGCTCTATTTTTTTTATGATGTTCATGATGATCTCCCTTACATTCCTTCAGCTATTATAGCGATTTATAACTCTCAATAGCAGTCTGTCTTACCCGCTCAGCGCCAGTCGCCCAGTATCCGGTCAAAAATTATGGCAGCGGCCGAGCGCACGGAAAGATGATTATAGCCGCCATACCGGCGCAATGGAGGCGCAAAGGCATGACACAGCGTGTGCACTTCCGGCGACAGCCCGTGCCCGGTGCCAAAAAGCAGCAACACGGGCCTGTGGCGCAGCATCCGCGCAATGGCATCAAATCCGGCCATTGGCGGTCCATCCGCTTCCGGCCTGGCCGAGGTGCCGATCACCAACGGTTCCTGACCGGTTGTCTTCGTAATATCAGCCACAGCATCACTGATGGCCGCGCCGCTCCTGACCAGGGAAAGCGCCGTATCCCGATCCGGATTTCCGCGTCTTCCCGGCCCTTCCCGCCAGTGGGCCACAATGCTTTGCAGCAGTTCCCGCTGGTCGTCGAGAGGAGTGAGCACATAGTAGCCGCCAAGGCCATACGTGCACGAACTGCGGGCTATATCGTGAATGTCGAGATTTGTCAAAGAAACAGTCACGGAATTTTTGGCCTTGTCCAGCACAGGATAATGCGCCAAGGCGCAGTAAAGATTTCTGCCGGGCCGCTCATGGCTGAGGCTTTGTAAAAACGCGCCGTCAGCCTCACTCAGCGCGGCCTGGCCGAGCAGGTCCGGCCGGGCCTCCAGGGTTTGCAGGAGTGAGGCCTGACGCCGCCACAGAGCAATGCGTCCGTGATCGCCGCTGCGTAAAATATCCGGCACGCCCCTGCCTTCAAACTCCTCGGGCCGGGTATAGTGCGGATACTCCAGAAGTCCGGCGGAAAAGCTCTCTTCTTCGCCGGAGTCCTCATGACCCATGAAGCCGGGCAAAAGCCGGGCTACGGCCTCGATGACGCACAAAGCAGCGGCCTCGCCGCCGTTAAGCACAACATCACCGACGGACACGGGCTCCACGGGAAAAATTTCCTCGATCCGGGCATCCAGCCCTTCATAGCGCCCGCACAGCAGGGTCAAAACCTGGTAGTGTTTCAGTTTGTTGTCAGACGAGGAAGGCACAGCTTTGGCCGATGGGGCTGACAATTCCGCAGGATGGCGGAATTGGACGTTGCCGCAGGCAACGCCCGAAGGGCGAGCCACAGGAGGTGGCGAGTCAGCTCGTTGGTCCTGCCCCGGAGGACAAAGCAAGCCTGACGAAGTATCACGACAAACTGAAGCACTACCCGCGCTTGTGGCCAGCTCTCTGGCCAGGCCCTGCGAAAAAATCCGACCTTTGGGGGACATGAACAGCAGCCGTCCGGACTGCTGTTCTCCACGCGGCCGGTGGCCCAGCGCGCGCAAGGTTTCGGCCACCGGACCCGGCAGCATGACCATGCCGGGGCCGCCGCCATAGGGACGATCATCCACGGTGCGGTGTTTGTCCGCGGCCATGTCTCGCGGATTATGCAGGGAAAAGGAAATAATGCCCGCGGCGCGGGCGCGCTGCATAAGGGCGCAAGTCAAAGGCCCTTCGAAAAACTCCGGAAACAGGGTGACAATATTGATATGCATGGAGGCGTCTCCGAGTTCCGAGGGCAAGCCCTCAAGTATTGAAAGACGCCTGTGAGCGCCGGAAAGATGCCAAATGACCGCTTGAGCGCCTGCAAAAAAGCCATCGTATCGGCGAGTGCATACCTATCCCAAATACGCTGTGGCTGGCAAGATGCCGGTGCGGCCCTTGTATTTTTTGCCATCTTGAGCTAACAAGCCGTAATTATAAGTAATTCAAGCAAGAGCCAGTCATGCCGAAAACACCCGCCGCTCCCTTGCCGCGCAACGAAAACGCCAGGTATCTTTCCAAAAGACTCCGCAAGGCTTTGCAGGCCATAGGCGAAAGCCCGCTGACTGTTGTGGAAGCGCCTATGGGCTACGGTAAGACCTGGGCCGTGAAGGAATTTTTTAACACCAGCCCTGTAAAGTCAATCTGGACAACGGCGGAAGAAAATTCGCCGGAAAAATTCTGGCCGGACTTTTGCCAGGGCCTTCTTGAAAGCGTTCCCAACGCCGGGGAAACAAGCGCCGCACTCAAAAAGCTCGGTTTTCCCCATGATACGGTTACGAGCAACGCGGCCAGGAAACTGTTGCGGGAGCTTCGCCCAAAGCAAAAAACCGTGCTGGTCTTTGACGACTGCCATTTTTTGCCCCCATCCTTTATCGCCTTCTGCGAGAAATTCGCCCAAGATATCCCTCCTGATTTGCGCCTTGTGTGCATGACCCGCCATGAATGGCAGGGCAACAAGGCACTTTTGCATCTGAAAAACGTTCTGGCGCACATCAACCGGGGCATCCTCGCCCTTACGCCTTCTGAAATTCGTGAGTATTATGCCTGTTGCGGTCTTTCCCTGAGCATGGAAAAGGCCCATGCGCTTCATGCCGGCACCGGAGGATGGATAAGCGCCCTGTACCTCCTCCAGTTGGACTTCCCTGACAGCATACCCGCGGCCATTGACCTGAAAGCGATTTCGACCCTGATGCGGGAACAGATATATGAACGTCTGTCCGCGGAAACCAAAGAACTGTTTTTTGTTCTCGCTCCTCTGGAACGCGCCACCGCCGCCCAAGCCACGCGGCTATACGGCAATGACGCCGCGCCGCTCCTCAAGGAACTCGCCAGCAAAAACGTTTTTGTCGCTTTTGATCCCACCAGCCATTTTTATACTCCGCACAGCCTTTTCCGCCAAGTCCTGCTGAATATATTTGAAGATGACAACAAGGTGACGCCGGAACGGCGGCGGGACATTTACCGCGCCTGCGGCGATGTGTTCATGGATGCGGGCGAACTCGCCTCCGCCATGAACGCATGGCACAAGGCCGGAGAATTTGAACACGCCCTTACGGTTCTGGAAAAGGACATGAGCCGGAATCTGGTCACGGAACGGGCCGGGTTGTATGTCGACCTGTTCAAGGATTGCCCGCAAAAAATTCTGGAACGGCACATTGGCGCGTCCTTCAAATACGCCTTAGCCGCTTTCAGCGCCGGGGATTTCCCGGCCTTTGGAGCGCAACTGCAATGGTTGGGGCAGCGCTGCGCCGCACTCCCGCCCGGCCCTGAAGGAGATCGTTGGCGGGGAGAGCTGCATGTTCTTCTGGCCCTGACGAAATTTAACGACTTGGAGGCGATGAGCGTCCATCACCGGGCGGCCCTTGCCCTGCTGAAAGGGACGACAAAGACGACCAGCCTGTACACCCCGGATTCGCCCTGGGCCTTGGGCTGCCCGTCGGTGCTGTTCATGTTTTACCGGGAAAGCGGCAAGCTGGGGGATGCGCTGCGGCGGATGCGCGAGTGTGCGCCGCTCTATAACGACTTGACCGCGCACCACAGTGCGGGCGCGGAATGGCTGCTGGAAGCCGACGCCTTGTATCATGCGGGCGAATTCGCCAAGGCGAAACGGCTCAGCCGCAAGGCCATAGATGCGGCGGAAGAACACATGCAGATCGGCAACGTGCTGGCCGCCTATTTTTTGCAAATGCGTCTGGCGCTCGTCACCGGCGACGTGAATACATTGTTCGGAGATGGAGAACGGGACGGCCTCGGCGAAAAAATGCGCGGCCTGATCTACAAGAACCGGGACTTTTTTCTGCTGCACACGGCGGACTTGTGTGAAGGCTGGCTGTATGCCGCCCTGGGGCGCAGCGATAAGATTCCCGACTGGCTCGGCTTCAAGCTCAGCAAGGACAGCCGCCTGTATACCTTCGCCAAGGGCTTTTATTACATCGTCTATGGCCGCGCTTTGCTTCTGGCAAGAGACTATACCACAGTGATCGAAGATTTCAGCGAAGCGCTGGAGAAAGGCGTCTTTCAGCAACATCCGCTCTTTTCCGTATACGCGAATCTCTATCTGGCCGTCGCTTTCCATATGACGACGCGGGGAGAGGAAGCCGCCGCCAGCCTGAAAATCGCGCTGGATACAGCGTTACCGGACGCGTTGCACATGCCTTTTGCGGAAAATCACGATCTGCTCTGGCCGCTTTTGCCCAAAGCCTTGTCCGGCAAACGGCACAAAAAAGTGTTGTCGGCCATAGAGGCATTGGCCGGACGAATGAACACGGGCCGCGAAGCGGCGCTTCGCGCCTTGTCCGGGGCGTCAAGCGGCCGGACGAATGTTCCCGGCCCTGACAAGTTACGCCATTTTGCCGCCGCCTTCAATTTTACCCGCAGACAAACTGAAATGCTGCCCTGCATCCTTCGCGGCCTGACCATAGAGGAAATAGCGTCAAGCATGGCCGTGACCAGTCATGGCGTGAAGTCCCTTTTGACAAAAATCATGCGGAAAGCCGGAGTTGCAAGACGGCGGCAGTTGCTTGCGCTGTTTGCCGACTGGAAAATGCCGTAGGCAATACTGAAACTCTTGATGATTACCCGGCGCATTCAGCGATGCTCCGAGTATTTTTTGTGGGTACAGCAAATTTTTTCAGTGAAACCCCGCCAAAATGCGAAAAACGGCTACAGCAAATACAATACGATATATTATAAAGGTCTAGTTTTTTCCTCACAAAAGACGCCAACCGCACAATGTTCGTCTAGTTCCATTTTTTTCCTTATCTGATAATTGTTCGGCAATCCTCCGCTTTTTGCGGCGTTCTGTTTTTTACTTTTTTTTATAAGGAAAACGTCATGAACCTGACCCGCTACGTCTTGTATCTTTTCGCCGTATTCTGCCTTGGCTTCGGTCTTATTTTTTCGTCCCTGTCACCGGCTTTTGCCGCCGGGCTGACCATCACCATTGACGGCACAAGCGGCGTTGGCGGCACTGTAAGCCATGATGTGGGAGGCAACGGTGTGGGGCCGGACGGCGATATAACATCAACTGCTGTCAGCAGCGCCACGGGCAACAGTGTCTATGTCAACAGCGGGGGCACGGTGGATGGGAGCGTCCACGGCGGGTATGCCTACCCCGGAACCGGCTCTGCCACAGCCACGGGCAACAGCGTATTCCTCAACGGCGGCACGGTGACCACGGGGAGGAATATCAACGGCGGGTATGCCAATGCGTCCACTACCGGCTCTGCCACAGCCGCAGGCAACAGCGTTACCATCAGCGGCGGCACGGCGGGGTCCGTTTACGGCGCGTTGGCCAATAGCGTCTCCGGCCTCGCCACAGCCACGGGCAACAGCGTGACCATAACCGGCGGCACGGTGGGGGCCGTCAGAGGCGGGGTGGTCGGGAGCTTTGACGGCCCCGCCACGGCCTCGAACAACAGCGTTATCATCAGCGGCGGCACGGTGACCGGGGACGCCCACGGCGGGTATGCCTCGTCCATGTCTGGCGGCATCGCCACGGCCACGAACAATACCGTGACCATCAGCGGCAATCCGACCTTCGGGGCAACAACTATTCTGTACGGCGGGTATGCCATGGGCGCAATCTCCGGCGACAACGCTTTCACCGGCAACACCCTGAACCTCAAGACCTCAGGCATCTCCGTGGCCGGGATGGCAAGCTTCCAGTACCTGAACTTCTACCTGCCCTCCACCCTGGCAGCGGGCGGAACCATGCTCACCGTGACCGGCGATGCGCACATCACGAACACCACGGTCAACGTGGGCATTGACGGCGCAAGCACGCCCCTGCAAACCGGGGATCAGGTCATTCTTATAGACGCCAGCGCGGGCGACTTGGTCGGAACCCCGGTCAACACCACAGCCAACGGCAGCGGTATGCAGGGCGTGACCCTGAAATACGAGTTCGATATTATCGCGGATAACGCGAACGGCCTCCTGACCGCCACCATGACCGGAACCGACCCGCAAGTGAACGAACAAACCAAGTCCCTTTCCGAAGGCTTTGCCGCCAACGCTGCCCTGGTCAATACGGGCGCGGACTTCGCCGCCGGGTCGGGCATGGGCTGGGCAACGGGCGCCGCCGGACAAAAAGGCGGCGGCTTCGGTTTCGGGTCTTTCGGCGGCATCGGCGGCGGCAGGTCAAAGCACAAGACCGGCTCCCATGTGGACATGAGCAGCATATCCCTGCTGGCGGGCTTTGCCTGGGGCCAGGACTTCAAGCCCGGACGCCTGACCCTTGGCGCGTTCTTTGAATACGGCAACGGCTCGTATGACACTTACAACTCCTTCAGCAATGCCGCGTCAGTGAAGGGCAAGGGCGATATGTACAATATCGGCGGCGGTCTGCTTGGCCGCTTTGACGCCAATTGCGGCGGCTACCTGGAAGCAAGCTTCCGGGCGGGCGGCCTGCACAACGAATACAAAAACGGCGATTTGCGTGACGATACGGGCCGCCAGGCGGAATACGATTCATCTTCCGCCTATTACGGCTTCCATCTTGGAAGCGGCTATATCTGGAATATGAACGACAAGGCATCCCTCGACCTCTACGCCAAATACTTCTGGACCCGGGTGGAGGGCGACTCCGTGAAGCTCTCCACCGGTGATCCGGTGACGTTCAAGGATACGGATTCTTCCCGTCTGCGTTTTGGCTCCCGTTTCGCCTATGCCGTGAATGAATTTGTCAGCCCCTATATCGGCGCGGCCTACGAGCATGAATTTGACGGCAAGGCCAGAGCCGCGACCAACGGATTCGACATCCCCGCGCCTTCCATGCGCGGAGATACGGGCATCGGCGAGCTTGGCCTGGTCCTGAAACCCTCCCAAACCTTGCCCCTGTCCTTTGATGTGGGCGTGCAGGGCTATACGGGTAAAAGAGAAGGCGTGACCGGGTCCTTGCAGATGAAGTACGAGTTTTGAGATTCAACTAACCGACTCATGCGCGGCGCGACAGGATCGCGCCGCGCTTTCTTTTGCGCCCGGAGCGAACAATAGAGTAGTTTAACATTGAAGACGATGTTATCCATGCCCTTTGAGGTAACCAGCTTATTCGTCCAGCATAAGCGGTTTACCGGATTTGCGTAGCTTGCGAAGCTCCGCCCGCTCAACGGCCTGTACGCTTTTGGCTGGCCTGGGCAGGTCTTCCGGCAAGGTCGCGCCCATTTCGATTATGGCCTTGCGAATTTTCTCGGCGACTTCATAATGGGTGTTGTTTGCCTCGGTTGCTGTGGCAATCATATCACGTTTCAGTTTTTCTTCGGTCTGAGAAATTCTGAACAGGTTGGCGATGAGTTCCGTACTTCCCATGAAGTCGAGAATTTTCTCATTTTTCCGCAATCCCTTTCGCATGTGGATATCAGCTACCGTCATGCCGCCATATAGCCCCATGTACCCGGCGTTCTGGAAAATGGCGAAATCCTCGTCGGTCAGCACACCCGCGTTATGGGCCGCTTCCGCGAGCAACTGATTCCATTGCTTGATGTTGCCGCGCACGACGAGGCGCTTGTTGCTCTCGTCGAGTTGGTTGAATGTGTCGGCGACTTCGGCGCGGCGGGTCTGAATGGCAAAATACGTCTGCCCCAGCGCAATGACTTCTTTGCGCGGGTCTCCGTTTTGGACAATCAGGTAACAAGCGTAGCGCGACAACTCGTAGTCAACCTGCTTACGCTTGGCCCCGCTTCCGATTTCGACCATTTTCCCGACCTCGGGAAAATGGTCTGCGGTTTCAGAACCACTGTTCCGGCAAGCAAGTATCGCCCGGTCGATCACCTTTGAAAAATTTTCCCACTTCGCATAATCCAGCACATGGGCAAGTTCGCGGGCAAGCCAGAACTCCGTTCCATCTTCGCGGGTACGCTTGATGCCTTCAAAGGTTTTGTATTCTTCGGCCTGCAAGTCAGCCATAATTTTTGCCTATGAGCGTATTGGCGGATTGTTGTGACATTGTGGAACTGTACGCCATTCCGGCACGTTTGCAAAGTTGCCGGTGGCGGGAAGCCGCTCTTCTGACGCTGGTGAGGAGCATGTTGCGGAACACGCCATTCCTGCCCAAAAAGGACGCCAATATTGCAAGGTAAAATGACGCAATAAAAAAAAGCGCCCACAGTGGGCGACGCGCGTCAATCCGGTAACTTCTTTTATCTTTCGGTAGTGTAACTGAGAGGCAGGACAGGCACGGTACATGTACCGTGCGCCCTGTCCTCCGGGGGGTGAAGAGGCTTATTCACAGTCATATTTTCAATGTGAAAACGCTCTAAACTGAGGCGCTACCGGGCCGCGCTCATCCGTTGAGATAGAGATCCAGCAAACCCGGCGGTGGCGCAATGCGAGCGCGTTTCGTATCCAGGTCTATGGACAGCACGAACTCTTCAACCGCCGGAAAAAGAATTTCCTTGCCGTCCGGCGTGCGGATGGACCACAGGATCTGTCCCGCAGGGGCGGACACCGTTTCCAGCACGCCAAGCTCGGCCTCGGTCCCGCTCTCGTCAAGCGCGAACACGCTGAGGCCGGGCAGATCGCTCAGGAAAACCTCGTCATCTTCCGGCAAAGCCACATTCTGCCGGGAAACAAACACCGTATGCGAACGCAGGAGTTCCGCGTCATTGCGCGTGGTCACGCCTGCAAAGGACAGCAGCAAAGCACCGTGATGCGTCCGCTTGCGGAGCAGGGAAAAGGGCCGGATGGCGCCGCCGTTGCGATGTCTCAGAAACAGCATATCCCGCACCAGATCCGAAGATTCAACGGTCGGCACAAAAACAAGCTCGCCCCGGATGCCGTGAGCTTTGCTCAGGTACCCGATGGGCAACAGGTCCTTTTCGGAAACAGGCGCGGGTATTTCAGGATGATGTGCGGACACGGCGAAAAAAGCGGCCAGACAGTCCTTACCGGATGTGGTTCCGGCAAGTCCCTGTGCGACCGGGGTAATACTCCGTTGCGGAATTGCGGCTACGGGCGGCTTACTCCAGGATTTCCAGCACGGAGCGTTTTTTCAGCTTCGTGGAAGCAGCGCCCAGAATAGTGCGGATGGCCCTTGCGGTGCGCCCCTGCTTGCCGATAACCTTGCCCAAATCATCCTTGGCGACGCGCAGCTCATACACAATGGTCTGCTCGCCGCCCACTTCGGTGACCTGAACTTCTTCGGGCTTGTCCACCAATGACTTTGCGATGTACTCGACCAGTTCTTTCAGCACGGGGCACCTCGTCTGGTTATATCTGCACGATCTGGCGCGGGGTAAAAGCCCATTCTGCGGATACCGGGAATCCCGCCCGGCCGTGCGGCCGGGGAAGAATCCGGCGCTACTTCAACGACTTCAGCAAATTGCGCACGGTATCGGAGGGTTCAGCACCCATATCAAGCCACTTTTTCACTTTTTCCTGATCGATCTTCACCGTTGCAGGATTGGTCATGGGGTTGTAATGACCAAGGAATTCCAGCGGACGGCCGTCTCTGCGGGAACCGGAATTGGTGGCTACCACGCGGTAGAACGGACGTTTTTTGCTGCCCATGCGGGCCAGTCTCAGTTTAACAGCCATGTTGCTCTCCCTAATATTGAAGTTTACGTTGTGTTTGCTAAAAGTGCAAGCAGGTCTTTGCCCCAAATTGGGCACCTGTGCAAGTGAAAAATTACTGAGGCGCTACCGTATTGCTCAAACTGAGGCTCTACCAAAGATTATGCGCTATTTCCGGTTTTTCTTTTTCCGTTTGCGTTCGTCCTTGCGCTTTTGGCGCAGTTTCTTCTGTTCTTCATCAGAAACAGGAGAAAGGGACGCGCCGCCCATGCCGCCCATTCCCGGCATGCCCAATCCGGGCATGTCCATGCCGCCCATGCCGGACGGGATACGCGGCATTCTCCCGCCAAGGCCGGGCATGCCCTTGGGCATTTTTCCGCCGCCGCCGGTGAGCTTTTGCATCATGCCGCGCATGGTGTCGAACTGCTTGATCAGTTGGTTCACCTCGACCACGCTTCTGCCGCTGCCTTTGGCGATGCGCTGTTTGCGGCTCGCATTGATAATCTTGGGGTCCTGGCGTTCTTTTTTGGTCATGGAGTCGAGAATGGCCTCAACCTTGCGCATTTCCTTGTCAGGCACGGCCGCGTTTCCGAGCTTCTGAGTGATGTTGCCCATGCCTGGAATAAGCTTGAGCAGGCCTTCCAGAGAACCGATCGTTTTCATGCGCCGCATCTGGGTGCGGAAATCCTCAAAACTGAATTCGGCTTTCTGGAATTTACGGGCCAGTTCTTCGGCCTCTTCGACCTCAATGGCGCTTTGGGCTTTCTCGATAAGCGTGAGCATGTCGCCCATGCCCAGAATGCGCCCGGCAATGCGATCCGGAAAAAAGGGCTCCAGTTCGGAAATCTTTTCGCCCATGCCCACAAATTTGACGCTCTTGCCCGTAACCGACTTGATGGACAGGGCCGCGCCGCCCCTGGCGTCGCCGTCCATCTTGGTCAATACCACGCCGGTGATGTTCAGGGTCTGGTCAAAGGCCTCGGCAACGGTCACGGCGTCCTGGCCGGTCATGGCATCGGCAACGAACAGAATTTCCTGCGGCTGCACCCGGCCCTTGATGCCCACCAGTTCCTGCATGAGGGCTTCATCAATATGCAGGCGGCCCGCGGTGTCCAGCAGCACAACGTCGCAGCCCGCCGCTTCCGCTTCCTTAATCGCGTTTGCCGCGATATCCACCGGATTCATCAGGGTGGTGGAAGGATAGCAAGGCATGCCGAGTTGCCCGGCCAGGGTGGCCAACTGCTCAATAGCCGCCGGGCGGTACACGTCGGCCGGAACAAAATATGGCTTGTGCTTCTGCTCGCGCAGCCAGTAGGCAAGCTTGCCCGTGGACGTGGTTTTGCCCGAACCCTGCAAACCCACCATCATGATCACATGCGGGGGCTTTCCGGAAAGATTCAGCCCGCTGGCTTGGCCGCCCAGGAGCGTCACCAGCTCCTCGTGGACGATTTTCACCACCTGCTGGGCCGGATTCAGATTTTTGGCCACATCGCTGCCGAGCGCCCTTTCGCGCACCCGGTCGATGAAGTCTTTGACAACCTTAACGTTGACATCCGCTTCGAGAAGGGCCAGGCGCACCTCGCGCAGCCCCTCCTGAATATTGGATTCGTCAAGCTGGGCGCGTCCGCTGAACTTGCGGAAGACGCCGCTGAGTCTGTCGGAAAGACTGTCAAACATACTGCATCCTGTAATGTATTTTACCTTTACGCCGCCCGGAGGCGGAAGAAGAGGTTGCTTGTTACGTGGGGTAAAGGGAAAAGTCAAGGCTACGGGCATTGCCTCAGTTTGAGCAATGCCGGTAGTGCCTTAGTTTGGCATCTGGCCCACGAGTATCCCGCAACCCTGCGGCAGAGCGATGTCCAGCCGCGAGACCGAAACCGCTCCGGCATGGCGCAGCATGGCGCTTATCTCATCCCAGGTGTAGACCTGGCCGCCCTGGGTTCCCACCAGCATGTTGCAGCCGAAAAGCGCCGAGTGCGGAGGGCCGGAACGGTCGTTCTCCAGAACAAACTCCTGCACCGCGACCAGACCGCCGGGGTTCACGGTTTTCGCGGCGCGGTCAACGAGCCGGGCCGCGTCTTGCGGCGTTTCACCGTGCAGCACCTGGGAAAGCCAGGCCACGTCATACCCGCCGGGCAGCGGGTCCGACAGAAAATCGCCGCCGTGGAAATCCACCCGTCCTTCCAGGCCGAAGCGTTTCACCACATTTCCGGCAAAAACCTCAGACGTGGGGCGGTCAAATATGGTGGCTGAAAGCCCCGGATTGGCCAGGCAGAAAAACACCGCGTAGGTGCCCGGCCCGCCTCCGAGATCCAGGAGGCGTTTTCGCCCGGAAAGGTCAAAGGTTGCGGCGATTTTTTCCGCCTGGTTCATGGCTATGTTATACATGCCCATGAGGAAGGACTCGCGCTCACCCGCGTCCTCGGTATCCGAAGAGGAAACCCTGGTGGGGCTGCCCGTTCTCACCGCGGTGGACAGCTTGGTCCAGGCGGGTGAGAGGTGGGTGTGGTGCTGGATGATGTACCCGATGTATTCGCCGGATTTTTTTGATAAATACTTCCGTGAATGTTCGGGCAGGATCACTCCCCCGCTCTTTTGTTGCAAAAAGCCAAGGGATACCAGGGCGGTCACCAGTATGCCGAGGGCGCGCTCGTCGCAAAAGAGCTTTGCCGCGAGCGCGGGTATGGCCGCTTCGCTGTCGTCCCCGGTCATGTGGTCCACTGCGGTGAACAGCCCGAGGTCCACTCCCGCTTGCAGGGCGAAGGATTTCCAGTAAGAAGCCGATAATGCCAACATTTCCGGAACGGTCCATTCTTGCGCCATGAGAGCCTCCTTTTTCTGATTGTTGGAACAATACCAGCCGAAACGCGGCGAGGCAATTGAGTAGTGCCTTCACTGTTGCAGCGCCTGCCCGCATACGATATATAATGGTAAAGAATATACTTTTCCCCTCAAGGAGACCTTCCATGCCCATATTTTCTGCCACGGCTCCGGTCGTTAAAGCGGATATCTATGTTTTTCGCGCACCCATCAGCACCCCGGTTGTGACTTCCTTCGGCGTCATGTGCGACAGGCCCGCCGTGATTATGCGCCTGGAAGACGCGGACGGCGCGCACGGCTGGGGGGAGTGTTTTTGCAATTTCCCCACCTGCGGGGCGGAACACAGAGCCCGCCTTTTGGAAACGGTTCTTGTGCCCCGGCTGCTGGGCCGTCCCTTTGCCACGCCGAACCAGGGCCTGCCTTTTCTGGCCCGATCCGTGGAGGTACTGCGCATTCAGGCTGACGAACCCGGCCCGCTGGATCAGGCGCTGTCCTGCATGGACATCGCACTGTGGGATCTGGCCGCGCGCAAGGCAGTTCAGCCCTTGTACGGCCTGTTGGGATCAGTCGCCAATACCCCGCTGCCCGCCTATGCCAGCGGCATCAATCCCACTGGTGTGGCCGAAACTATTGCCGAAGCACGGGAGCGCGGTTACCGGGCCTTTAAAATTAAAATCGGCTTTGGCGAAGAAACGGACCTGCGCAATGTCCGGGACGCCTGCGCGGCTCTGCAAGAAGGCGAACACCTGGCTGTGGACGTGAACCAGGGCTGGGATCTGCCCACGGCCCTGGGCATGGTGAACAAGCTGCGGGACTTCCCTTTGCTTTGGATCGAGGAACCGCTGCGCGCTACCCGGCCCCTGGAGGAATGGGCCGAACTGGCCAAAGCCAGCCCTATTCCCCTGGCGAGCGGAGAGAATATACGCAGCCGGGCCGCCTTTGCCGCTGTGCTGGAAAAACGGGTTTTAGGCGTTATCCAGCCCGACATCTGCAAATGGGGCGGACTCACCGAATGCCGGGATGTGGCGGCCAGCGCGCTGGCTGCCGGTCTGCGTTATTGCCCGCACTATTTGGGCGGCGGCATCGGCCTGCTTGCTTCAGCGCATTTGCTGGCGGCATGCGGCGGTGACGGACTCCTGGAAATCGACTGCAATCCCAATCCCTTGCGAGAAATGCTGGCCCAGCCTTTTCCTGAACTCAAAGCAGGCCGGTTCTCCTTGAGTGATGCTCCGGGCCTGGGCGTGGAACCTGACCTCAAGGCGGTCAAAGACTTCATGGTGTTCCATAAAGAGTGCCGTTGCCCCGGCTCCTGATGCTGGAGTTTTTTCGGCAGTGTTTCAGTTTGGCGTTAGACGAGGAAGGCGAGTTTTTTGCGGAGGGACAATTCCGCAGGATAGCGGAATTGGACGGGGGAGCGGATGCGACCCCGCCCCGAAGGGGTGAGCCACAGGATGTGGCGAATCTGTGTACTCTTACGGTACTCGACCGGAGCAAAAAACGATGCCTGACAAAGTATCACGCCAAACTGAAGCACTGCCCTTTTTTCCAGACTTTTTCCGCAATTCCTTTGACTCGCTCCCAAATACATGGTTAAACTGGGGCTAGACTCAATACACCCGGATGACACAGATTTTTTTACCTTGAGGAGATTCTTATGATTAGCATCAAAAAGATTGTCTGCGCCATTGACCTTTCACAGCAAAGCGCATCCGTGGCGGAATACGCCTTGACCATGACCAGAGCTTTCAATGCTGAAGTAGTCGTCATCTATGTTGCTCCGCAATTTGAGCAGTATATGGGGCTTGAAGTAATGCCCACATCCATCAGCCAGCTTACCGCTGATATTCACGCGGCCTCAACCGCCTCGCTGAAGAAGTTCGTTGAAGGCGCCTTTACTGGCGTCAATGCTAAAATGGAGGTGCTGCGGGGCCACCCCGCCGATAAGATCGTTGATTACGCCAAAGAGAACAGTGTGGACCTCATTGTTATGGGTACGCACGGCCACCGGGGTTTCAACCGTATCCTGTTCGGTTCGGTCGCCGAAGGTGTTGTGAAGAACTCCCCCATACCGGTCCTGACCATTCATCCTCCGAAAGAGGGTTGAAGCAGGCATACATTTCCAGTATGTTCTCAAGTGTCATAGCGTACTTAACACGCATGCGCACTACGTTCGTATATACTTGCTCTCTTCAAGCCTATCTCCAGTATATGCTTTGCCGGGAGCATTAAAAGGAGGATCTTTATGAAAAAAATTCTTGTCTGTCTTATGACTGCCTGTATGCTTATGCCGCTTTGGCTGGCCGGCTGCGCGCCCAAAGTCGGCGGCAGTGACTTTAGTGCCGGAAACGTGCGCACGGCGCAGACGGTTTCTTTTGGCACGGTACAGAGCGTCCGGAACGTGCGGATTGAAAACGACCAGAGCGTCGGCACCGCTGTCGGCACTGTTGGCGGCGCTGTTGTTGGCGGCGTGCTTGGCAATATGATCGGCGGCGGGCGCGGCAACACGTTGGCCACAATGGGCGGCGCCATAGCCGGCGCGGGCGCGGGTTACCTGGGCAGCCAGGCGCTGCAAAGCCAAACCGGCCTGGAAATCACCGTCAGAATGGACAGCGGCGAGACCGTTGCCGTTGTTCAAGGCGCGGACATGTCCTTCAGTCCGGGCCAGCGGGTACAGGTTGTGTCCGGCTCCGGCGGCACCCGTGTGACCCCCATATAGCTGGCATTCGCAAGCCCTTGGAAATAAAGAGAGCGCCCACAACGGGCGCTCTCTGATTTTCATGACGGCTGTTATGTAAGCGCGCCGGGTTATTTTCGCAGCGACGCCACCAGTGCGAGCAACTCTCCGGCTTTATGGCGCAGATCCTGCACTCTGGATTCCGCCGCTGCGATCATCTCCTCGTTATGCTCCGCCACCGCGTTCACATTGTTCACAAGTTCAGTGACAGCCGTGCTGGAACTGGACTGCCCGTCCACGGCCCTGGCGATCAGTCCCATCTGATGGGCGCCTTCGCCTACGAGTTCAAGCACATTTTTGAGCGAATCCGCTGTTTCGGAAGATAGGCGGCTGACATTGCCAATCGCTTCCACCGCGTTGTCCATGCCTGAACTATTCAATTGGACGAGATCCTGAATAGCTTTGATGGATGAATGCACTTCCTTGGTGGCTACCATGGTTTTTTCCGCAAGTTTACGCACCTCGTCGGCCACAACCGCGAAGCCCCGACCGGCATCCCCGGCTCTGGCGGCTTCAATGGCGGCGTTGAGCGCGAGCAGGTTGGTCTGATCCGCGATATCGTTAATGACACTCATAATATGTCCAATACCTTCAGATTGCTTGCCCAACGTGGCGGTATTCTCTTTCAATTCCCCGGCCACATCGCGCAGTTGTTGCATGGCGCCGCCTGTCTGCTCCGCAATCCGGGTTCCGCTTTCAACCTCCTGCTTGGCTTCTTCGGACTTATCCGCAGCGTTTGCCGCGCTGGCCGCTATTTCCGAGGCGCTTGCACTGAGGCTTGCCATGGCCTCCATGATTTCGCTGATATGTCCCTTCTGCGTCTCCGCTCCGGTGTGTACGCTGTCGGTAGCTTCAGAGATGTTGCCCGCGCCCGCTTGCACTTCCTGAGCGACGTTTTCAACCTGCGCCGCGACTTCGGCCATCTCGCGCGTGGCCTCGTCCGCCTTTTTCAGAGCATCCTCGGCGGCTTGCGCGGCTTGTCCGGCAGCCTGGGCCTGGGCAAGCGCCTCAGCTTCCTTCGTCTGCACGTTGGCCAAGCTGGAGCGCAGATTCCGCACCATGCCCGCCAGTGATCTTTGCAGCATGCTTATTTCGTCCTTGCCGCTGGAAGAAAGGACGATATCCAGATCGCCCGCGGCAATACGTTCAGCCGCCATGGTCGTTTCCCGCAGGGGGCCGGTGAGGGATCGCACGATCAGCACGCACAGGGGCAGCAGTATCAAGAGGCCCACTACGGCTATGCCGCCGTATACCATATACATGACGCGGGCAAGCTCGGAGTCCATTTCTTTCTTTAAGGCCGCCTTATGCCTGTCCACATTGTCAATGTAGATGCCTGTGGAAACCCACAGATCCGTTCCCGGAATCATTTCCACGTAGGCCAGCTTGGGGGCGTCCGCCACTGTACCGTTGGGTTGCGGCTTGCCGAAGACGAAAGAAACGAAACCGCCGCCTTTTTTGGCTGCCTCGCTGAGTTCACGGACATAAAACACACCGTTGACATCTTTGGTGTTGCCCAGATCTTTACCCACCAGAGCCGGTTGCACGGGATGCACGAACACTGTGGTGCCCCTGTAAACGAAAAAATAGCCGGACTTGTCTTCTTCAAAGCGGAACGTGTTGATGTAGGCGGCAATGGCCTCGGCCCGTTCCTTGTCGTCCGTGACGCCTTCAAGCCGTTTGCCGAGTATATGGGCCACGCTGTTTGTCGCCAGCTTGAGCTTGTTCCTCTCCCCTTCCACCATCAGCTCAATGGCGCCGTCGATGCCGTATTTTTCGACCAAACTGCCGATTCCCATGATGACCACGAGCAACACGGCGATGCCCAGGGTAAAGATGGAAATGATGGCCATAATCCGTGCTTTGATTGAGAATTGGCGTAACATAAATCGAACTCCTCAATAGAAGGCCATGAGAAATTATTCCCTGCTAATGCCACTCCGGCATGCTTTCTCTATAACACTTGTTGAGAAGTACATTAATGTTCGCAAAACATCAATGCTGAGTTGATCGGGATGACAGATTCATCTGATGCAGCAGGGGGGGTAAGAGAGACTCTTATTAAAATAACTTCGCTTTCAAAGCTAATTTGCTTCAGCATAGCCCAGGGGCTGTTTCCAAATAAGGAGTTTTGCTCCAAGAGCAAGGAATCCGGCCCTTTTTGCGGAGGAAGTGTACTCTTATGGTACTCGACCGGAGCAAAAAGGGCCGGATGACGAAGCTAGTTGGACAAAAGAACTATTTGGAAACAGCCCCTAATCAATGGAAAAATCCTCATCTGAAGGCGTGCGTTCCCAGACAATTTTTCCCCGGCTTTTTTTGTATTTGCGTAAAAGCACATAGACAGCGCCGGGCCCGCCGTCGTGTGCGCGGGCCGTGCAAAAGGCCAGCACAACCCGCTTGAAGGGCTCTCTGCTCAGCCATTGTTGCAGCATCGGTCGCAACACGCCTATGCCGTCGGGCGAATTCCTGCCCCGGCCGGTCACCACCACAACCGTGCGCAGGCTTTTTTGGTAGGCATCCTTGATAAACCAGGTCAGGGCGTCATGCGCCTGCTCCGCATTCATGCCATGCAGATCCAGGTGCTTTTCCGGGCTGTACTGACCGGCCCGCAACCGGGCCAGCACCAGAGGGTCCAAGCCCACCACAAAGCCCTCCACATACTCGTCCGTATGGTGCAGGGCGAACTCCACCTTGCCTTCCAGCACTTCGCGCAGACCTTTGGCCGGATCATGCGCGGCCGCGTTCCCGCCTCCTTTTACGGACGCTGCCACGTCGCGGCCTTTTCCGTTCACCGGAGCCACCCCTTGCATGGCACGGACAAAAAGCGCCTGCGATTCTTCTTCCGTCCCTGGCGTGGAAGTCCGGGCGCTGGGTGGTTTGGAAGCAGCTTGAGGAGGATCGGGCGTTCGGCGCTGTACGGAAGCTTCCATGGCGGCAAGCGCGTCGCCGAGAACGGCCGTGCCCGGTTTCCGCTTTCCCGCTTTGTTCTCCAGGGGTTGTATCCGGCTCACGGTGTTCAGGAACAGGGCCGCGTCATCATCAGCCGCAAGAGCACGGTTCTTGTCTCCATGCTGCTGCGGCGCTTTTGCCTCACGGCCGCCGGAAGCGTCGCTTTTCTCGGCAAAAGCCTTGGCCAGCTTTTGAAAAGGGTTGGAAGAATCCTGATGCATGGCGTGTATCCAAATCAAGTCAATGCGGACCTCTTTGACTTCACGGCTTCACGCAGCCAGTCGTACCAGACTTCAAGTCCTTCACCGTTGCGGCAGGAAACAGGGAGCGTCAAAAGATTTTTGTTCAGCCTGCCCGCGAAGCGGGTGGCTGTTTCCACACTGAAATCCACATAGGGCAGCAGGTCCGTTTTATTCAGGACCATCACCGTGGAAAGGTTGAACAGGAGGGGATACTTTTCGGGTTTGTCGTCGCCCTCGGTCACGCTGAGCAGGGCTATCTTGTGATCCTCGCCGCAGTCGAACTCCACCGGGCAGACCAGATTGCCGACGTTTTCAATGAACAGGATATCCAGCCCGTCCAGGTTGAGGCTGGAAAGGGCTTCCAGCACCATGGCTCCGTCCAGATGGCATCCGCCCCCCGTATTGATCTGCACGGCCTGCGCGCCTGTGGCCGCAACACGCCGGGCATCGTTGTCCGTTTGCAGGTCGCCTTCAATGACCGCCATGACAAACTCGTTTTTCAAATCCGTCAGGGTACGTTCGAGCAGGGATGTTTTGCCCGCTCCGGGAGAGCTTATCAGGTTCAGGGCCAGAATGCGCCGCGCCTTGAACAGTTCTTTCAACTGGCGGGCAATGGTGTCGTTGGCTTCCAGAAGATTGCGGATCACGGGCACTTCCATCAATGCTACTCCAGTTCAATATGTTCGACGTACAATTCCTTGCCCGTCAGAACGGCATGGCCCATCTCCTCGCCGCAGCCGGGGCAGACGGAAAATAGGGTTGCGCGCACAGCCGCGTCCGGAGAAAACTCCTGGCCGCAGCCGCAGCGCAAACGCAACGGTTCTTCCCGCAGTTCGAGTTTCGCGCCCGCAAAGGACGTGCCGCTGGTCTGCACCTCAAAAGCCATGCTCAGGGATTCAGGCACCACATTGGCCAAAACGCCGCAACGCAGCCGCACCAGCAGCAGACGTTTGGCGTGGTGCTTCTCCATTTCCTGCCGGATGATCTCCAGCAGGCTCACAATCAGGGACATTTCATGCATGCGGAGCATAGTATGCCAAAAGCCCCTGAAAGCCAATGCCATAAAATGTTCAGAAAAAACGCATGCTCTGTCTTGATTGCCATTTTCTTTCCGGTTGGAATCATGTAGGGTGTCTCTACCGGCAAAACAGCATGGACAGAACCGCGTTAACCTGCTTTCAACCGGTTGACGACGTTAAGGAGTTTTTGTGGAAAAAGCCTCCTTTACAGGCACATACAGCATCAAGGAAGCCGATTGCTTTCCCGAACTACGCACAGACGGGTTCAGCGGCCTTTGTTATGTTTGGCGGCAAGAAAATGGAGTCAATATTGTTCTGCCCATGGGCCGCGGCAGCACCCCGCACGGCAGTTGCTATCTTGTGGACGATAGCGATTTTACCTTTCTTTTCAGTCCCTGTGACTCCGCGATCACTCCTGACGGTTTCATCCTCCAGCCTCCTTTGCGTTCCGACGCGCCGGACCTGCTCGGCATGTGGTATGAACAGTCGCTCGTTGCCCCGCCTTCCGCGCCCGTCTCCCCGGCCAGCGGGCGTGAGGGCGGCGGCCTGACCTTTTCCGCCCTGTCCGGCGATGAAACACTGCTCACTCCTATCTGGCATCCGGATGATATATTTCATGATCCGGAAGACAAGGCCGTACCGGGCGCGGTTCACGCCCCTGAGCCGCCCGCAGCGAACCGACCTGCCTCTGCCGAAAGCGGAGCGTCCGGGGGAAACGAGGCAGCCTTCGCGCCCGCGGCCAAAGTGTATATTGAGGAGGAGCAGCAGGAAGATCCGGAATCCCGCTCGGCCCGTCTGGAGCAACGCATGCGCAGCAAGTTTGAACTTCTGTTGCAGGCAATGGATGAAAACCCGGAACCGCAACTGGAAGAAGAGATGGCCCGGCTGCTTACTCTTGGCTCCAGCTTTAGCTGGAGGCAGAAATTCATGTTCACTGAATTCGGCCTTGCCCTGCGCCGCAAGCGGAAATTTACGCTGTCTCTGAGCAGCCATCTGCGCGCTCTGGAGCTGGCCCCCAATGATGAGCACATTCTCTTCAACGTTGCCCGCGCGGAATACGAACTCCGCAATCCGGACAAGGCGCGCTACTACCTGGACAAGGCGCTGTCGGTTGCTCCTGATTTTACTGTTGCCAAAAATTTCCAGAGCTTCCTGCTCGGACGCACCTGATCCTGTCCGGCGTGCTGAATATAGCGTAAAAAGGCTTATGTGATGAATAAAGGCATTACCCTTCTCATTTCGCTCGTGGTGCTTGCGGCCATGGGGCTGGTCATGTTTTCCCATCTCGGTGAGAAAAAAGCGCCCGGACAGCCTTCTTCCCCGGCCGTGGCGGAGCAAAGAAGCGAAGCGCGGCAAAACGGATTTGCCAGCCCCCTGCATGCGCCTCAGGGCGATACAGGTGAGCTGCGCTCCATTGAACCTCCAATCTCCAACAGCCGCCCCGCATTTCCGCCCCAGGCCCAATCCGAAGGCTCTCCCCAGCCGGTGCGGCTCACGCCGTCTTTTGACGGAAACCCGCCGCAGCCTGTTGCTTTGCCTCAGCCTTCCGGCACGGAACCCCCGGCCGGAAAAATACCGGCTCCTGCGGCAGCGGCCGCTCCCGAGGCAGTACAGCCCCAGGGAGGGGCACCCGCCACAACGCCAACGCCTCCTGCCCCGGCGCAAACAACAGCAGGGATGCCGCCTGTGCCGGAGAGCGCACAGCCGGGTCCGGCCGAGGAAACGAAAACACCGCCCGCCGGCAGTGCCGCGCCTGCGGAAAAACCGGCAACAGGTTCCCCCGGCCTCACTCCCTGGACAAAACCGCCGCAAGAGACCCCGGCCGCGCAGCCGCAAAGCAAGCCCCAGGAAGTTCCGGCAGTGCAGCAACCAAGCAAGCCCCAGGCTGCCCCGGTGTCAGGAACCCGTTCCCTGCGTAACATTTCTCTGCACTTCGCCGGACAAGGCATGGAATTGCGGATAGAAGCGGACGCCCCCTTTCCCAGCAATGCCTTTGTTCTGACCGGACCGGACCGCCTGGTGGTGGATCTGCCCGGCTCCTGGAAGGAGATGCGCAAACCGTCTGTTCCGGAGAACAGGCTGATCAAAGACGCGCGGCTTGGCCAACAGCCCTCGGGCCCGCGTCTGGTGCTTGATCTCACCGGCCCCATAAAGGGACATAAGGTTGAGCGCTCGGGCAACACCACCCGGATCATTGTGCAGTAGGCTCCCAGCAAGAATACGTATGGCCGCAATCCGAATCATGGATCTCGGGCTGGTGGATTACGCATCCGCGCAGGAGCTTCAACAGGCCGCCGCCTGTGAAGCCGCCAAGGGAGGCCCGGAAACCCTGTTTCTTCTGGAGCATCCCCCGACCATCACCTTTGGCAGAAACGGCGGCGCCGAGCATCTTCCGTTTTCTCCGGCCTTTTTTGCAGAGCGCGGGATCAGTCTGATGCAAGCGGATCGCGGGGGCAGTATCACCTGCCATTTTCCGGGCCAGATGGTCGCCTATCCGGTCATGCGGCTGGATCGCCGTCCCGGCGGACTGCGCCGCTTCTTTCATGATCTGGAGGAAAGCGTGATCCGTACCCTGGCCCGTTTCGGCCTGTCCGCGAGCCGGGAGCCTGGACGCCCCGGCGTGTGGGTGCAAGGGCGCAAAATCTGCTCCACCGGCATAGCTGTGCAGCGCTGGATAAGCACGCACGGCCTTTCTCTGAATCTGTCCACCGATCTCGCCCTTTTTGACTTGGTCAGCCCTTGCGGTCTGGCCGGAGTGCGGGCAACCTCGGTGCAGCGTGAGCATGCAAGCGCGGATATTACCATGCCTATGCTCAAAGGCGTGTTTATTCAGGAGTTTTGCGCCGTGTTCGGATTAGAGCCGGTTAAGGCTACAGCCCTTTTGCCCCCTGCCTGCTCCGACGCCCCACCGCGCCTGCCGCAATGGCTGCGCCGCCCGCTCCCTTCGGACCGCTCCTTTGGCGAGACGCGCGCGCTGGTCCGGGACCTCGGTTTGGCCACGGTCTGCCAGAGCGCGAAATGCCCGAACATGCACGAATGCTTTTCCTGCGGCACAGCGACCTTTCTCATTCTGGGCAAGACCTGCACCAGGAACTGCGCCTTCTGCAATATAGAATCCGGTTTTCCCGAGCCGCCCGATCCCACGGAACCGGCCCGGGTGGCGGCCGCGGCGCGCGACCTCGCCCTTTCCCACATTGTTGTCACCTCTGTCAGCCGCGACGATCTGCCGGACGGCGGGGCCGCGCATTTCAAGCGCACCATTCTGGCCCTGCGGGAAAGCCTGCCCCAAAGCAGCATTGAGGTGCTGATTCCCGACTTCATGGGCAGCCCGGCCGCCCTGCAAACCGTCATCGCGGCCGGGCCGGACGTGATCAACCACAACGTGGAAACACATCCTTCCCTTTACAAGCGCATCCGGCCGCAGGCTGATTTTTCCCGCAGCCTGGACCTGCTGAGTCAAGTAAAAGAAAGCGGCATACAGGCCAAAAGCGGCTTTATGGTCGGGCTTGGAGAAAGTGACGAACAGGTCCGCGAGCTTCTGTACGCGCTCAAGACTGCGGGGTGCTCTATTGTAACCATTGGGCAGTATATGCGGCCGAGCAAAAAGCACCTGCCGCCCACGCGCTATGTGCACCCGGACAGGTTCGCGGAATATGCCGAATGGGGCAAGGCCGTTGGCATTGACTATGTTTTTTCCGCCCCGCTGGTGCGCAGCAGCTATCAGGCCGAAGAGTCTCTGGCGGCCTTGCGCTGTGAATGAACCTCTGGATTGACAAGGTGCCGAATTCAGCCTAAATTTAGATTCGAATATGAGCTATAGGAGGCCTTATGCGCCTGAGCCAAGATATAAAGCCCGTCAGCTATGTGAAGGCGAACACCGCAAAGGTGCTGGAGCAGGTGAATGCCTCCGGCCCTGTGGTCATTACCCAGAACGGCGAGGCTTCTGCCGTGCTTATGGGGGTTAGAGATTACGACAATATGCAGGAAAGTCTGGCTCTGCTGAAAATTCTTTCCATGAGCAACAAGAGCATGGAAGAAGGTAAAGGCATTCCGGCAAAAACCGTGTTTGCCCGCCTGCGTGAAAGAATTCGTGAAGAAGAAGAGCGCCGTGGCTAAAGTGCATGTCGCGCCGGAAGCTGAGCGGGACATCACGGCGATTTTTGAGTATCTGCTTGAGGTGGAGGGCCTTGAAGTCGCCAAAGAACTGACGGAGGCTCTGGATGAAGCAATCCAGTCACTCAGCGCCTTGCCGCGTCGCGGCAAATATCCACCGGAACTTCAAGCCGAAGGCATCACCCTTTTCCGCGAGATCCAGTGCCATCCCTGGCGCATTTTTTACCGTGCGGCAGAAAAGGATATTTGGGTGCTGGCCGTGCTGGACGGCAGGCGGAACATCGCGCAACTGCTGCCGGAGCGCTTGGTGCGGTAATCGTCTTCGCTTTACCCCTCACCCAAAGCCCACACCGCTCCATTGGGAGCATTGGCGAAGACTTTGCTTCCGTAGCTGATCAGGGTTTTTTTCACCGTCATTTCCGGCCAGGGGCCGAAGGCCGCGCCCAAGGCTTTGAGCAGGGATAGGGCCGTGGGCGTCACGGTTTCCCCCGCACCGGCAAAGCCTCGTACCGGCACTCCTTCAAGCAGGCGCAGCACGGCGGGCGCGGGAGAAGGCATGTGTCCGTGCGCGCAAACAATTACGCCGTCCGCCAGCGGAAGGGGGCTGCAAACAAAGTGCTCGGGTTCGATCAGGGTGAACAGGCGGCAAACCATACAGGTATCCAGAATGCTGTCCAGGGCTCCGACCTCATGAAAGGTCACCTGGGCCGGGGTCATGCCGTGCACTGCGGCCTCGGCTTGGGCCAGCAGAGAAAATGCGTTGCTGGACAACTCTTTTGCCGCTTCAGGCATGGCCGAGGCCATGATGATTTTTTCGATGGCGGCAAGATTCCTGTGCTCATGCTCGTGCGGCAGCGTGATACGGCAGCCCAGACCGCTGACGCCGTTGACGCTCCGGGGTTCCAGCCGCACCGCGCCTTTGAGGGCGGGCAGGCCCATCTCGCCGGTCAGCATATCCATTTCAGGCTGGGTAATCTCGGCCAGACCGGCCAGTCCGCTGAGCATCATGTCCCCGGAAAGACCCGCGACGGCGCGAACCGTGAGGATCTTCGCTCCCTTGCGATAGCGGCCGTGATGATCGGCGCGGTGCGGGTGTTCCTCGTCGTGTTCATACCCATGATCATGGGTATGGGTCGAATCCTTATGCACTACATCCTCCCTTCAAGCAGGTTGATCACCCGGGCCGCGGCGCAAGCCGCTCCGTAGCCGTTATCGATATTCAACACCCCGACGCCGGGCGCGCAGCTCACCAACATGCTGGACAGAGCGGATTCCCCGCCCCTGGCCATACCGTACCCGACCGATGTGGGCACGGCAAAGATCGGTTTGCCGGTCAGCCCTCCCATCACCGAGGCCAGCGCCGCGTCAAGCCCTGCCACAACAATAAGGACGTCAACGCTGTTCAGCTTTTCCAGGTTGGAGGTCAGCCGCCAAAGGCCCGCCACCCCGTTATCTTCATACACCGTGTGGGAGATGCCCAGGTATTCCAGGGTCTTTGCCGCTTCCCAGGTGGTCCTGGCATCCGCGGTTCCGGCGGAAACCACGGCAACGCTCCCCTTGGGCCGCTGCGGCAGGGTCGCGCTGAAGGCCACGCCCGACAGTGCGTGAAAGTGGTACTGCCGTTGCAGATCTTCCGGAAAAGAAAAAAAGATGTCCGGCGCGAGGCGGGTAAACAGAACCGGCCGTTCTTTGTTCAGGCCGTAGTTTTGCATCAGTTCAAGAAGCGCCTCCCGGCTCTTGCGTTCGCTGAACACAGCCTCGGGCAAGCCGATACGCGCCGTGCGTCCGTGGTCAAACAAAATTCCGTGCATGCAGGATTCAGCCATGATCTCTATCCTTTTAAGGCTACAGGGGCGGATTCTTTACTACCAGCAGGCGCAATGCCTGGCAAGTCCGGGTTGGGCAAAACAGGTGGGGCCGGTGGTTGACGTAACGGCCCGCGCATGATTGAATCAAAACCGGCCGCTCGCGGCACATACCCAATGCAAACGCCGGAGGAACAAGCATGAAATTGAATGGCGCCTTTACCGCTCTGGTTACCCCCTTCCGAGACGGCAACGTGGATGAGGAAGCCTACAGGAAGCTGATCGAGTGGCAGATACAAGAAGGCATTGACGGCCTCGTTCCCTGCGGCACCACCGGGGAATCCGCTACCTTGTCTCATGAGGAGCACGAGGCGGTTATCCGCATTTGCATTGATCAGGCCAAAGGACGGGTTCCGGTTATTGCCGGAACGGGTTCCAACAACACGCGCGAAGCCGTGGGCCTGGCCCGGTTTGCCAAACAGGCGGGCGCCGACGCCATTCTGCTCATCACCCCCTACTACAATAAACCCACCCAGGAAGGTTTGTATCAGCATTTTAAAGCCATTGCCGCTGAAGTATCCATCCCCACGGTGGTCTACAACGTGCCCGGACGGACCGGCGTCAACCTGGCTCCGGCGACCATGGCCCGCATATACAAGGATATCCCGGAAGTTATCGGAGTCAAGGAAGCGACCGCCAATCTGACGCAGATCTCGGACATCCTTGAACTGTGCGACGACAACTTCATTCTGCTCTCCGGCGACGACTTTACCGTGCTGCCGACCCTGGCCGTCGGCGGCAACGGCGTTATTTCGGTTGTTTCCAATATCATTCCGCGCGACATGCACGACCTGTGCGCGGCCTATGCAACCGGAGACAAGAAGAAAGCGCGGGAACTGCATTACAAGACGCAGCCCCTCTGCCGGGCCTGTTTCCTGGAGACCAACCCGGCCCCGGCAAAAGCGGCCCTTGGCATGCTCGGCAAGTGCGATCCCGCGCTGCGTCTGCCCCTGGTTCCGCTCCTGCCGGAAAATCGGGAAAAAATGAAAAAGACGCTACAGGATTACGGCTTCCAGGTATAGTATTGTATTGAAATGAAGCGGGCCCAAGCAAGACTGTGGCCAAAGTCCTTTTTGGCCACAGTCGGAATCGCCCGAAAATACCCTTCCATTTCTCTTGAACTGTCTTCCTTCCTCGGCTACTATTACGACCCGTTTGCGTTGTTGCGTCCTGCCGTCAACCTGTGGTTCACGCCATTCCCGGAGGAATTCCCGTGACTTTATCTCCTACCAAAGAAGCCCCTACCAGTAACCTGGCTCTTGATCTCGTGCGCGTTACCGAAGCCGCGGCCCTTGCGTCCGCCCGCTGGCTCGGCCGGGGCGAGAAGGAGGCGGGCGACAAGGCCGCTGTTGACGCCATGCGCCTCAGCCTTAACTCCCTGAACATCAGCGGGACCATTGTCATCGGCGAAGGCGAAAAGGATGAAGCCCCCATGCTGTATAACGGCGAGAAGGTGGGAACGGGCTCCGGACCCGCTCTTGATATTGCCGTGGACCCGGTTGAAGGCACCAATTTGCTGGCATACGGACGCCCCAACGCCATCTGCGTTATCGGCGCCGCTCCGGCCGGAACCATGTACAATCCCGGCCCCAGTTTCTATATGCGCAAGCTGGTGGTTCCCACTGTGGCGCAGAATCTGGTGGACCTCGACGCCCCGGTTGCGGACACCTTGCGCAAGGTTGCCAAAGCCCTTGGCAAGGACGTAAACGATCTCGTGGTCTTTGTGCTGGACAAACCCCGGCACCAGCGCCTGATCCAGAGCATCCGCGAGGTTGGCGCGCGCATCCAACTGCACAGCGACGGGGACGTGGGCGGCGCGCTCATGGCTGTTGACCCCCGCTCCGAAGTTGACATGATGATGGGCACCGGCGGCACGCCCGAAGGCGTGCTCGCGGCCTGCGCCATCAAAGGCATGGGCGGCCAGATATTTGCGCGGCTCGATCCCCAGTCCTATGTGGAAAAAGAGGCCATCCAGAACGCGGGCATTGACATCCGCGATACCCTGACCACGGACACCCTGGTCAAAACAGATGAAGTATTCTTTGCCGCCACCGGCATTTCCGGCGGAACGTTCCTGCGCGGCGTGGAATACAGCGGCAACGGAGCCGTCACCCATTCCATGGTCATCCGGGCCAAAACCGGATCCCTGCGCTATATGGAGGCCCACCACAACTGGTCGCGGCTCATGAAAATCAGCGCTGTTGAATACGATTAACGTACTATTATAACAGTTTTTTGTTCCTGCCGAAACAGACCTGTAGTGGTTTACCGGCAGGAACTTTTTGTGTCCCGAATAGTGAAAGCAGGCCAAGGGAGGCGTTTCCCCACCTGTCCATGCCACGTGACCGGTTTCAACCTGGAGGGTTAAAAAAAAGATGGTGAAATTCTGTGTGCGCCTTGCCGTGCTCTTCTGTTTCCTGCTTTCTCCCGGCGTTGCTCTGGCCGAGGGTTTCGGCCTGTATGAGTGGGGCGCGCGCGGCATGGCGCTTGGCGGGGCAATGATGGCCCGCAAACCCGACCCCTCCGCGGTCGCCTATAACGCCGCTCTGCTGACTCGTCTGCCCGGCAGACAGGCCATGATAGGCATTACCGCTGTCCGCCCCACCGGCAGATTTGACAACGAAGCCGACGGGAGCACGACAAACGTGAAGGATAATATCTGGCCCCTCCCGCACGCTTATTATACGCACCAGATCAATGACGACTGGTTTTTCGGCGTCGGCATGTTCACCCGCTTCGGCCTCGGCCTGCATTACCCGAGTGGCTGGCCCGGCCGCTTCAATACCCGTGACGTTGAACTCATGACCGCCTCCCTGAACCCCAGCTTTGCCTGGAAAGCCACGGACAAGCTTTCTCTGGGCGCTGGCATCGAGCTTATGTACGTAACTTTGGATCTGAAAAAACGAAACAGGGTATTTCGCCCTGATGGTGTGGAAATACCAAATTCGGAAGTTGACGCCAGCATCACGGACGCTCAGGGCTGGGGCCTTGGCGCCAACATAGGCGTACATTACCAGTTCAACGATCAATGGGCTGTGGGCCTGCAATACCGCAGCCAGGTGGGGGTGCGTGCCCAGGGCGACATCAATTTTGCCAATATCAACCCCAACGCTTTTCCCAATAGCATGTTTGACGCCAGCTTCAAAAACGGAAAAGCCCGTTCCACAGTCATCATGCCTGACTCCGTTTCCGCCGGTGTCGCCTGGACGCCAACGCCGGATCTGTCCCTTGAAGTCGGCGCCATCTGGACCCGCTGGAGCACCTTCAAATCCCTGGACATCGAGATGCCCGGCAGCCTGCCCACGTCGAAGAACCGCAAAAACTGGAAGGACACTTGGCGGCTCAACGCGGGCATCGAATACCAGGCTCTGGACTGGCTGACCCTGCGCGCGGGCTATGTGTGGGATCAGTCGCCCGTGCAGGACAGATACCAGGACTACCTCGTGCCCACCGGCGATCGGCACATGGGCAGCGTCGGCGTCGGCTTCCAGTGGGGAGACGCCTGGACTCTGGACCTCGCCTACGCCTATATCAAGCCCAAAAACCGCTTTTATGAAGACCGGCAAACCTATGGCGACACCTGGACCGTGAAAGGCAACACCAGAAACATGTATACGCAGCTCTTTTCCGTTTCCCTCGGGTATACGTTTTAAAGGCTGTTTCCCTTCTTCGTGTTTACAGACGGGCAAGGTCCGTCTGTAAACACGTTCTTGACGAGAAGCGCCATTAGTAGTTTACGCTTGAGATTGTCGCTTACGGCGGGCAAAGCCCGCCTACGCCAATCTCGCGGGCCTTGTTACACTCCGTTTCACAAGGCCAGAGCATTTTTTCAGATGTAACATTTCAAGGGTAAAATGCTCACGCACACGCACAAGGAAGTTTTTCTGACCCGCCGGCATGAGTTGGACATGGATCATCTGCTGCGGGTACAGTGCATCTGCAATTATATGGAGGAAGCCGCGGGCGCCCATGCCGACGCTCTCGGCGTGGGTATTTCCCGCCTGCTTCAGGACGATCTGACCTGGGCTCTGGCGAAAATGCGTCTGATCCTGCACCGGCGGCCCGGTCCGGGGGAAAATGTCCGCGTGGTCACCTGGCCGGTGGGCCTGGATCGCGCTCAGTTCCGCCGCGATTTCATCCTGTATGACAGCCGGGACGCCATACTTGCCAGCGCGGTTACCCAGTGGGTGGTTATGGGCACGCGGAGCCGCCGCCTTGAGCGCTTTCCCTTTTATATTGCCGAGTTGCGGCCAAAAGATCCGCCCCTGGCCCAGGAAAACGGCGATATCCGCATTCCGGCCCTGGGCGATTCCGGCCCAACCGGGTGCCCTGTGGAGCTGTCTTTTCCGGTGCGTCTTGCCGACATTGACCAGAACAGACATGTAAACAACGGCCGCTATATCGACTTCAGCCTTGAGGCCGCCGACCACGCCGGAGCATCCGGGGAACTGTGCCGGATCGATATCATTTTCCGGGCCGAAGGACTGCGGGGGGATGTGATTGCCGTAAGAACCGCGCCGGAAGCCGATTGTCCGGGCAGCTTCATTCACGGTCTTTTCCGCGCAAGCGACGCGCGCGAACTGGCCCGCGCGCGAACGGTATTTTGCCTTGCTCAGCGGCAATTTTGCGTTGACACTCGCACCGACTCAGTACAGTATGTGGCTCATTCGTAAAGTACCATAGAGAAACAACGGAACAAGAGGAGTTTATTATGGCTAAAACATGGTTGCTTGCCCTTTGTCTGGTGTTCTCAAGCGTTGCCGTCGCAGCGGCCACGCCCACCCTTACTGTCGCCCATGACGCCACCTGGCCGCCCATGGAATATACCGACGAGAAACTCAATATCGTGGGCTATTCCGTGGATTATATCGATGCCGTGGCCAAGGAGGCCGGTTTTCAGGTCAAACATCAGAATGTGGCCTGGGACGGCATCTTTGCCGGGTTGGCCGGTAAACAGTATGACGTTATTGCTTCTTCGGTCACCATCACGGACGAACGCAAAAAAGTGATGGATTTTTCCACCCCCTATTACGAGGTCCGTCAGGCGCTTATCACGCCCAAGGCGACTGAAGTGAAAAAGCTGGAAGATATGGTTGGAAAACGGGTGGGCGCGCAAATCGGCACCACTGGTTTTATGGCCGCTGAAAAAATCTCGGGCATCAAGGCCATCACCTATGATGAGATCGGCCTGGCCATGGCGGACCTGGCTGCCGGGCGTATTGAGGCCGTTATTGCCGATGACCCCGTGGCCTCCAACTTTATCCTTGATAACAAGGAATACGCGGAAAAAATGAAAGTGGCCCTGGTTGTGGACACTGATGAGCATGAATTCTACGGCTTTGCCGTGAACAAGGGTAACAAGGAAGTGCTCGAATTGTTGAACAAGGGCATTGCCGCGGTCAAAGAAAAAGGCATTGAAGACGAACTGCGCAAGAAGTGGATTGGTCAGTAAACAGTTACGGAAGGAAAGGACGCCCTCATGTCCACCCCAGATCATCATGGTCCTGTCCGGATAGAAATTACTGACGGCGCTTCCATTCCGGATCCGAAAGACACCCGGCTGTTTACCGCCTGGTCTTTGAGCCTGTTCGGTGCTGTGGGGGTCTTGCTTTTTCTGTGCCTGCGCCATCCTGATCCGTACTGGACCATAGTCCAGCTTTTGCCGGAAGGGATCAAAGTCACCTTTCTGGTCACCATTTACTCTATCTGCATCACCATTCCGCTGGGCTGCCTGGTGGGGCTCGGCAGGTTGTCCCGCTTCCGGCCCATTAACCTTCTGGCCTCCGTCTACGTGGAAATTATCCGGGGCATCCCCCTGCTTGTTCAACTGTTTTACATCTACTTCGGTCTCAGTTGGTATCTCAAGGTTCCGGCCACGGTAGCCGCCGTGATCAGCCTGAGCTTCTGCTACGGCGCATATATGGGCGAGGTTTTCCGCGCGGGCATCAGTTCCATTCCCAAAGGCCAGACCGAAGCCGCGCGTTCTCTTGGTTTCAACCGGTTCCAGACAACCTGGTACATTATTCTGCCGCAGGCCATGCGCACTATCCTGCCGCCGGTCGGCAACGAATGTATCGCTCTGCTCAAGGACACCTCGCTCATCTCCATTGTGGCGGTCGCGGACATGTTCCGCATTGCCCGCATGTTTGCCTCAAAGACCTTTCTGTATTTTGAGACATACACGGTTATTGCTCTCTTCTATCTCATTATTACGCTCATCCTGTCCAAGTGCGTCAGTATCATGGAAGCGAGGCTGTCTTACTATGACCGTCGTTAGTCCGATCATCAGCATCCGCAGCGTCAGCAAATTCTTCAATGCTGTCCCCGCCTTGAAAAATGTTTCCCTGGATGTCTATCCCGGAGAAAAGGTGGTGATCATCGGACCTTCCGGCTCGGGCAAAAGCACGCTTCTGCGGACCATCAACCGGCTGGAAACCATTGATATCGGCTCTATCTTTGTGGACGGCCAGGATGTCACGGACAAGAAAGGAGACATCAATACGCTGCGCCAGGAACTGGGCATGGTCTTCCAGAGCTTCAATCTCTTCCCGCACATGACTGTGCTGGAAAACCTGACCATTGCTCCGATCAAGCTGCGTAAAATGCCCAAAAAGGAAGCCGTGGCCCAAGCCCTGAAGTTGCTGTCAAAGGTGGATATCAGAGATAAGGCCACTGCCTACCCCTCCATGCTTTCAGGAGGGCAGCAGCAGCGGGTGGCCATTGCCAGGGCTCTGGCCATGAACCCCAAAATCATGCTTTTTGACGAGCCGACGTCATCCCTGGACCCGGAAACCACCGGCGAGGTGCTGGACGTTATGGTGACTCTGGCCAAAGAAGGCATGACCATGGTTGTGGTGACCCATGAAATGGGCTTTGCCCGCGAAGTGGCCGACCGCATCATCTTCATGGATAAGGGTGAAGTTCTTGAGGAAGGCCCTCCGGAACACTTTTTCAATAACCCCGAGCACGTGCGTTTGCAAAAGTTCTTGCAGCAGATTTTGTAGATTGTGTTTTGTACGTGCCTGCGGGCGCTGGGCGTGGGAGATAGAGGTGTTCGGTAAAAAACATACCTTTTATTCCAACGTTGCCTTTTCAGGCTCCGCTTCCGTCACCGCCCCGGCCGGAGAGGAGCGCTGCACGGAAGCGGGGGTTTCGGAGAAAAACTTTTCCGCATCCTCCATGCCGGCTTCCAACTCCCAAGGCATGGCCCCCGCGGGTTGACCGGGCATGGGGTGCGCGCCCGGAGTCAGCAGTATATCGCCCTGGTCAAGACCGGAGGGCCTGTCATCCTGTCGCTGCCGGGCATCAATGGCCGCCGCCTCTATTTCCTCCAACGCGGCCGAGCTTGCGCCCCAGCTTCTCCAGTCTTTCATCAACGCGGGGTCCAAAGCCACTGCCCTGGCATAGCGGGCTTTGGCGAGCGCGACCAGTTCTTCCCTTTTGTCTTCCTCTTTACAATAGGCGGCCGCCATGTACAGATCCTCTCCCCAGTGCTGCCAGAGAGAGGCGTTCGCGGGACCCAGCCGGACCGCCGACTCATAAGCGGCATTGGCATTGGCCAGAACAGCCCGGTTTTCACAACCCTCAAGGCGAAATAAAATATACAGTGTCTGGCCGAGAGTTTTCCAGGTCACGGCCAGAGAAGGAGCAAGCTCGGTCGCTCTGCGGAAGCGTTCAGCCGCTTCCTTGTAAAGCTGAATCCGCTTGAAAGGAAGTTTGCTTTCACCGGCCCGCGCGGCCAGAGCGTGCCCCCATTTCAACTGGATCTCCGGATCCTTGGGGTTTTGAGCCTCCTGCGCTTTATACTGGGCAAAAATATTCTTGTTTTTTCCTGAAGCGGAATCGGATGAAACACTGGTATTCTGGCGTACAATAAAGATAATCGCTACCAGGACCAGGAAAAAAACCACTCCGCCGCTGGTAAAAAGCAGCATGTTCGTCACAAGGCACTCCATTCATGCCAGAGGCAGTAATGCCCCGGTTTGAGCACTGCCGCCGGTAGTGTCTCAGTTTGGCGTTAGACAAGGAAGGCGCAGCTTTGCGCGATGGGGGCTGGACTCTTCGGTCCTGCCCCCCGAGCAAAAACGCAGCCTGACAAAGTATCACGCCAAACTGAGACACTACCCCAGAGGCAGTTCCATGGACAAAACAGTGCCGCCCCCATCTCTTGGAAAGGCGCGCACATACCCTCGATGATCGGCAACAATGGACCGCACTATGGTCAGGCCCAATCCTGTTCCCCCTTTTTTCCGCGAAAAGTACGGCTCAAACAGTCTTGAGCGTTCTTCTTCACTGAGTCCGGGGCCGTTATCAGCAACATCAATACGTACAAGATTCAGCGCCGGTTGAAAAGACGCGCTTATCCATACCGTGGGATTTTGCGCGCCGCTCAGGGTCAGCGCTTCGGCCGCATTGCCGAGAATATTCATGAACGCCCGGTGCAGGGCCTCCTTATCCATTGGCAGGGAAGGCAATTCTTCGGGGACTTTCAACTCCCAGGAAATGCCCGAGTGGCTGTTGCGGAACAGATCCGTAATGGTCTGCAAAAGCGGTTCCAGCCTGTCCGGCATTGGTTTGACTTCAGGCAGTTTGGCAAAGGCGGAAAACTCCTGCACCATATTTTGCAGGTATTCCACCTGGCGCACAATCAGTTCCGTGCTTTGGTCAAATGCGGGATTCTGCACCTGCCCGCCGAACTTTCTGGCCAGACGCTGGGCGGACAGTTTGATCGGGGTGAGCGGGTTCTTGATCTCATGCGCGATGCGTCTGGCGACCTCGCGCCAGGCAGCCAGGCGCTGCATGCGTTCAAGTTCGGAAATATCCTCAAACACGGCCACCGCGCCCTGGTATACGCCGTCCGTGGAAAAGCCCACCACATTCATAAGCAGGCGGCGTTCTTCTCCGGCAATAGGCACGCTGACGCTATGCTGCGTTCGGGAATCCTGGCGGCGCCGGAAGCGTTCCTGCACTGATTTGGTGATGCCGCCCAGCGGTTCCGGCAGCAGTTCCTCCACATTCCTGCCCAACACGCCCTCTTTTTCCAGGGCCAGGATCTCGCAGGCCGCGCGGTTGATCGTGCCCACCCTGCCCTGGGCGTCAACGGAGATGACACCGGCAGCTATATTGTTCAGTACCGTTTCCATATACTTGCTGTGGCGGGCGGTCTGCTGGTTCTGATCTTCCAGCAGGGAGTAGGCGCTGGTCGTTTCATGGCGGCTGGATTCAAGGTCTTCTGCCATGCGGTTGAAGGAACGGATCAGCATGCCGAATTCGTCTTGCGAGCTGTCGTTCAGGCGCACGCTGAGATCGCCTTTGGCCACCCGATCCGTGCCCACGGCCAGGGCAAATATGGGGGCGGTGAGCTCCCGCGCCAGGCGAAACCCGAACCATACCGCGGCAAGAATGATCAGGCCGGTAAGCACGCCAAGACTGCTGTCCAGCATGCGCTTCAGCGGCCGCCGCATGGTGCGCAGCGTTCTGTATTCCTTTGAACCGCTCACGATGCGTTCCACGCCCGCAATAAACCCTTCGCCCAGCCCGTAACCCTGCACCATATACCCGCCGCTGTCCCCTTCCAGGGCCAGGACGGCAATAACATAATCCTGGTCGCGGCCCGGAACGAGAACATAGGCATAGCCCTGAGACGCGGCCTGCTCCCAGTTTATTTTTTCCCTGGCTTCAGCCCAGGCCTCGCTGCTTCCGGAAACCGCATGCCAGTTGCGTTCTCTTTGCTCCGCGTCAAAAATGCCGGTCAGAGCGGCCCTGTATTCCTGCCGCTTGCGCTCCATCAGGGCGTCCATGTCCGAACCGCCCCAGACAACATTGCGTTCTTTTATCTCGGCCTTGATATTCCGTGACTGGTTGACCATTGCCATGCCGATGTTTTCATACACATTGCCCACCAGTTCCATGGCCGTTTCCATGGACGTTTCAATCTGATCCCTGAACCAGAAGTCCATGGACAACTGTACGTATCTGGTGGTGACCAGAAGCATGAGCAGGCAGGGCAGGAGGGAAAAACCGAGAAAGGCAAGCACCAGGCGCGTGCGCAGGCGCGATCCGAGAACGCGCCTGCGGCGTTCAAGCAGGAGCTTGAAGCCGTTACGCAGGACGACCAGCATAATACCCAGCAGCAACACCACGTTGATGCTGAAAACAGCCATGAACAGAATATCGCCCGCGCGAAACTGCTTGATCTGCACGGTGGTAAGCACCAGAACGACAATAAAGGCCGCGGCCGCAAAGAGCATCTCCCGCCGCCGCCGCTTGCGGTCTCGCTTGCGCTTTTCAGCAGGGGACAGGGTGGTGGGCAGGACAGGTTCCTGCCCCGGATCCCGGGCGGGATCGTTCGGGTTCAGGACAGACATGGCGGCTCCGGTAATCCCTTCTATCGCGCATCCGCGTGGGCATGCGGAAGCGGCGGCGGAGTAAAGACGAACTTGCGTTTAACCTGGGGCACAACCTCGGGCGACCAGAACACGGAGGATTTCTCCAGCCAGGGCGGCACCTCCGTATGTCGCAGGGCGATGGTCAGCAGCACCAGGTATGATTCAGCGGGCTCGTCCCGCAACAGCTCCGCAAGCGGAACCACGGGCAGGGAGATGCGGCGCCAGGAAGCCTGAAGCAGTCGGCTCAGGTTTCTGTCCCGTATTTCCTTTTCTCCTTGCGGCGTGGGCACAAGAGCCACGAAATCGCGGGAAAGGGGATCATGCCGCAGGATGGCGGGAAACTCCACTTTGGCCGCCTCCGCATTGGTCCACAAGGTACGCTCGCGTTCAACAACGGCCGAGATGGCGAGTTCCAGCACAGCGCCGTCTTTCAGCAGTTCAAGCAGTCCTTCCTCATTGTCCACGGTGATCGCCAGCTTCAAGGTCAGTATCCCGCTTTCAACAAGGGCCACCGGGGGGTCCATGATGATTTCCTGCGGCGGAAGGGCCAGAGCGTCCGGGGGGCGGCAGAGAGCAAGCAGCAGACAAAGAGCCGTACACAGGCCTGCTCCTGTTGCAAAAGCATTGCGGAGATACGGCAAAACATACGCGCGGACGGTTTGTGTCATGGTGTACGGCTTTGGCGGGAAAAGACCGGTTACAGGCTCTTGCCGAAGGAGTCGGATACCAGGGCCGCCAATATCTTGCTGGAAAATTGGAACTCGAAACGGCTTTTGGCCTCGACCAGTTCTCTTGCCGCGCCGGCCAGATCTTTGGCCTCCGCGTATGGGCGCTTTTGGATCATCGCGGAAAAGGCGTCGGCCACGGCCACAAGCTTGCCAAAGGTGCTGATGTTCTTCGTGTGCTGCGGGTAGCCGGACCCGTCAAGACGCTCATGGTGCTCAAGGGTAGCCTGGCGCATGGCATCGTAAGTCTGCTCGAGCTTGTCCATGATTTTATACCCGACCAGAACATGCGCGGGAATTTTATCTTTTTCATCAGGCTTGAGCGGCGTGGTTTTTCCGGTAATAAAAGCCGGAATTTTCGCCATGCCCACGTCGTGCAGCAACAGGGCCAAGGCCGCCTGATCAAAATCCTTGCGCCGGATTTCGTCGTTTTTCGGCGACATAAGCAGCCACAGCCCGAGGGTAAACGAGTTTATGGAGTGCCTGGCCAGGCTGTAGTCGCCCTTGTGCAGCCGCCGCACGAACATGCGCAGGCGGTGCAGGTCGTTCCAGATATATTCCGTCACTACCAGGGCGTCGGCATGCAGCAGATCAAAAACCGGCCTGACCGGCTGATCGAAAAAAGCATTCAGGCGCATCTCAAGGGCCCGTAGGGAAATGTCCGCCACTTCGGTTTCCTTGAGGTTCTGGTCCACCAGCACCAAATCAAGCTGCTTGACGATATGCTGGGAATAAATGGGATGATCCGCGCGCGAGACAAAGAGATCACCGTTGGCGCACAATTGGTGGATTTCTTCCACCTGCTCGTTTTTCAGGCGCGTGTCTTTTTTGGAGTACACAACGAGTTGGGCAATGTCATCCTTGAAAATAAACAAATCCAGAGGAAGGCGATACTTGGGAAAACTCTCAAGTATCGCCTGGCTGATCTGGTAGTACTCCTCGGAAATGCTTGCCGGTACGGCGGTCACTGCCATGCGCGGTCCTACTTTGTGTAGATTTTGACGAGATTGGTGCCCGTGGGAGGCTCGCCGTAGCGCGGCTGCCCCGCTGTTATCACAACCCGATCCCCGGCATTGAAGCGCGGGCTTGCGTCAATGAAAAACTCCGCCCGCTCGAGATGTCCGGGCATATTTTCCTCCGCCATACAGGGGGTCACGCCCCAGGAAAAGTTCAAGTGGCGCAGGACAGTATAGTCGGGCGTGAGCACGAATATGGGCTGACGCGGGCGCTGCGCCGAAAGGCTGCGTCCCGCGCTGCCGGAAACGCTGTGCGCCACCAGGGCCTCCGCGCCTGTTTTCTCCGCCATCAGGCAGGCGCTGTAGGAAAGAAAGTCGGGCGTCGACGTCGAATGCGGCGGCTCGTGTACGGACAGCGCAAGGCGCTCCAGCAGCAGGGATTCGGCTTCTCCGGTGATGCGGCTCATAAAGGCCACCGCTTCCACCGGATAGTTGCCCATGGCCGTTTCTTCGGAAAGCATGACGCAATCCGCCCCGTCCAGAACGGCATTGGCCACGTCCGTGGTTTCAGCCCGCGTCGGCACCGGGTTGTTCACCATGGACAGCAGCATCTGGGTAGCCACGATCACGGGCTTGCTGGCCTTGTTGCAGGCGGCGATGATGCGCTTTTGCATGGTCGGCAGCTTGGGCAGCGGACACTCGATGCCGAGATCCCCGCGGGCCACCATGATAATATCAGCAACCGCCAGGATATCATCCAGGTGATCCACGGCGTTTTGCCGCTCCAGCTTTGCGCAGATGGGCACATTCCGGCCCTGGCTTTTAATGATGGCCCTGGCCTCAAGAACATCCTCGGGCGTCTGGACAAAAGAAAGGGCCACCGCGTCAACGCCGAGCCTCAGGCCGTCAACCAGGTCTTTTTTGTCCTTGTCCGTCAGGGCGGGCATGCGTATGGACTTGCCCGGCAGGGCCAGGCCTTTGCGCGAAGTGACAATGCCGCTGTTCGAGGCTTCAATGATAAATCCGCCCGGAGCTTTGGCCTGCACAAAAAATTGCAGGGTGCCGTCCGCCAGTACCAGGCGATCGCCCTCTTCAAGCCCGTCCAGAATCTCGTGCTTGTCAAAGGGGATATAGGGCACATCCAGGGAGGCCGGTCTGTTCGGACCGAGAAAGGCCTTGCCGCCCTTCTCGAAATTGATGGATCCCTCTTCGATATTGCCGATACGTATTTTCGGCCCGGAAAGATCCTGCATGATAGTGATGGGTATGCCGTGCTTCAGCTCAAGCTGCCGGATGATATCGATGATGTGCACAAAGCCGGAAGCGTCGCTGTGGGAAAAATTGAGCCGGAAGATACGAGCGCCCGCATCAATAAGCTGAGAGAGCTTTTCCGCGGTGCTGCACGCAGGGCCGAGGGTTGCCACTATTTTTGTTTTCATCGTTTGGATTCTGCCGTTTTCATAAGTTTTGTCAAGGGATTTACACGGATTGCGGCATCAGCCGACGCTCCGGGCACATTCCTGCCTTCCTTTGTCTGCTTTATACCAGAGAACAGCAGGGGAACACAAGAACAGGCAGTGCCGGGTAGAGGGTCAGTTTAACGCGCGTCAAGGGTGTTCAAAGCCACATCCATAGCGCCGAACGCCCCGAGAGCCGCCCCGAAGCGCACGTCATTTCTGTCCCCCGGAAAGACCCGGCTGAAGGACACCACCTGAGGCTCACGGCTGCCTGGTTCGCCGGGCAGGCGCAGGGCTGTCGCTATCCATACCGTGCCCACCGGCTTATCCGGGCTGCCGCCGTCAGGCCCGGCAATGCCGGAAACAGCAAGAGCCACATGCACATCCAGGACTTCCAGCGCGCCTCTGGCCATGGCTTCCACCACCGGAGCGCTCACGGCCCCGTTTGCGGCCAGCAAGGCGGCATCCACCTTGAGCAAACGTGTTTTCACGGCATTGTCATAGGCAACGATGCCGCCGCGAAACCAGCGGGAACTGCCGGGAACATTGGTACATAAGGCGGAAACGAGACCGCCGGTACACGATTCGGCAGTACCGAGAAACATCTTTCGCATCATAAGTTTTTCGCTTATTCTGCCGATAAGCCAAACACTTTCTTCGGGAAATTCATCAAGCATAGCGGCCTGCCTTGTTGCAGTGTCGGCACGTTTCCCACCATAAGGAAAAAGCCATGTTTCACTATATACGTTTTATCTTCAGCGCAGGTTCTGCGCAAGAGCAAAAAATACAGGGTAGCGGCTCATTTTGCCGTGATACTTTGTCAGGCTTGCTTTGTGCTCCGGGGCAGGACCGTAAGAGTCCAGCCCCATCGCACAAAGCTGCGCCTTCCTCGTCTGACGACAAAATGAGCCGCTACCAACAGTACCAGATCTTGTTCCGCGCCTCGCTGTTCCTGTTGTTCGCCGCTTTTTTCCTCCGCTTCCCGCTTACGGCGGAAGCTGCGGAACCCTTGCGCGTAACCTATGGATTTGACCGGGAATTCCCCCCATTCAGTTATGAAAGTCCGGGCGGCCAGCCCACCGGTTTTGAGGTGGAACTCATGCAGGCCGTCTTTCACGGCACACAAGTGAACCTGGCCTACCGTCCTCTACAATGGGATCGCATCGGACTGGAGCTCTCCGCCGGAAGCGTCACCCTTACCACCGGCATGGTGCAGACCGAACAGCGTTCCAAGCTGTACCTGTTTTCGGAAAAACCAACGTTTCCCCTGCAAATCAAAGTCTTTACCAAAACGTTCAATCGTGTTCCCTCCCTCAATATGCTCCGGGGTCAAACCGTGGCTGTTGAGCAGGGAACGTATCAACACCGGTTGCTCGAAAATTTCGGCGGCATAAACATCAAGACTTATCCCAACCGTGTGGACGGTCTGCGGGCTTTGTACAGAGATGAGGTTGCCGCCTATTGCGCGCCGGTTCAGAACACGTACTTTTACATCAACAAGTTGAATTTCGGAGCCATCACCACAGTGGGAACGCCTTTGGGCCTTACTGAAATGCGCGTGGCCATCGCGCGGGGCCGGGGTGACATACAGCGCATCGTCAACGAAGGCATAGCCCGTGTGCACGCTTCCGGCGAATACAACCGCCTGTATCGTAAATGGTTTGTGCGCGAGCTTTCCGACCAGGAGCAGGAGGTCATGGTCACCACGGCCATACGTGCGGCCATTCCCGCCTATGTGCCCTACAGCAAAAAAGGCCAGGGCGCTGTCGTGCTCACGGCTACCGGCAAGGTCTTTTCCGCCTGCACGGTGGAAAACGCCGTGCCTGAGCTCTCTCTTTCCGCCCTGCGGGGCGCTGTATCCCGCACCGTTTCCGACGGCGAATTTGAGTTCAGGGCAGCCGTGATTGTTGATCCTGAAGGCGCTATTATCGCTCCTTCAAATGACGAACTGCAAGTGCTGCACGAGTTCGGGGCCGGGGTACTGGTCATGCTGCCCACGGAAAAAGGCGGGATAGAAACAAAAATGGTCGCCGAACTGCTGCCCAACCCCGTGGTCAAGCAGATCGGGCTGATCCAGGCGGATTAGAATGGAGCTTCCCTCTCCGGCATACTCCTCCGACGTACCTGACCTGCCCGGCGCGTCTGAGCGTATTCTGCGTTGGGGACTCTTTTGGCATGCGCTCTCGGCCCGGTCCGGCGTCCTGTTTCTCGTGGCCGCCATTATCTGTTTTTTCGCCTATAACTGGGCTGCCATGCCCGCTTTCCTCAAGTTCGGACTGATTGCCGGACTCATGGCCGCTGCCGGCGCGCTTTCCCTGTCGCGCGGCTTTCTTTCCACAGCCGGGAGCTTGGGTCTTCTCGCCTGTGGCCTGTTGGCCGGAGCGCTTCTGGCTGTATACGGACAGATCTACCAGACCGGAGCCGACGCCTGGGAATTGTTCCGCGCCTGGACTTTGTTCCTGCTCCCTCTGGCCGTCATCGGCCGGCGCGCCGGTTTGTGGTTCGCCCTGTGGCTGACCGCGACCCTGTGGGCCGGGTTGTACCTGCAACAAAGCGCCGAAGTGCTCGACACGTATGACGCGGCAGAGCGTCTTCTGTTCTTGATCACTCTCGGGCAAAGCGTCTTTTTTATCGCCTGGGAGGCGGCCGTCCATGTTTTTGCCGCCCCGAACCGTCCCTTTCTCCAGGCGCGCTGGTTGCCCCGCTGCCTCGGCTTTCTCCTGATCCTGTTCCTGGCCTGGGTGCTGGCGGTCCATATTGTGGATCGGCACAACGACTACCACTACACCGGGATGTACGCGGCCTTGTATGCCGCTCTGCTGCTCGGCGGAACGTATTGGTACGTCAGGGTCTCCAGGGATCTCTTTCTTGTGGCCGCAGGGCTGCTGAGCATACTTGTTGTTCTGCTGTCCCTGTTCGTGCGGGCCGATCTTTTCGACATCGGCGGTCTTTTCCTGATTGTTATTACTGTTATCGCCTATGCCGCGGGCGCGGGAAAGACGCTTATGGCTCTGCACAAGGCGCAGCGGGGCGCAGTTGAAGCAAGCGGACGGGATGCGGCGCCTTGGACGGCGCGCCTGCTCATGGGCCTGTGCGCCTGGATAGCCGTGCCTTTCATCATCGGTCTGATGGCCTTGCTGCTCGCAAGCGCCTTTGATCTTCCGGGATTCATCGCGCTTTCCCTGCTCTGTCTCGGCGCGGGTCTGGCGCTGTCCACGGCTCCGGGCATTTTCACCGCTCAGGCCTCACTCTGCCTCTGTCTGGCCGGAGCGCTGACAGCCTCGGTCCTGTTTCCCCTGGAGCTTCAGTGGCAAACCCTGTACCTCCTGCCCGCGATTTCGCTTTTTGCCGTGTCAGGCCTGATCAGCCGTTCCCCCTCCTACCGCTTTATCGCCCTGAGTATCGCTTTCACCCTGGCCTTCATCCAGGCCGACATCGTTGCCGCGACGTTTCTGCCAGAGGGATATGATACCGTTCTGCCTTGGCTGTTTGCCGCTGCTTTCGCCGTATTCGGCACCATGCTGGTCCGTTACTGGGACAATATGCGCTCTCATACTTCCCGGCGGCCGGTGCTCCTGGCCGCGCTGACCTGCCTGCTGCTGCTCGGCGCTCTGCCCCTGTTTTTTTATTCCGGGGAGTTCAGGACGTTCCTGGCGCAAGAACTGGGCTTGGGAACATTGTTTTTGCGCATGGTCGGCCTGGGAGCCGGGGCCGGTCTGCTGGTCTTTGTATATGATACGGCAAAAACACTGGCCTTGCCCCGCCGGATCGCCTTTGGGGCCTTTGTCTTGTGCGCGGCCATTCTCCTCCTCAGTTACCGCATGCCCTGGCTCGGCGTGGGTTTTCTCGCCCTGGCCCTGGCCCGGCGGATCGAATCCCGGCCCCTGATCGGACTGGGCATAGGCTACCTGGCCTGCTGCACCATTGTTGAATATTACTACCTGGGCACAAGCCTGCTCCATAAATCCTATACCCTCGGAGCCATAGGGGTTGTTCTTTGTCTGGCGGCCGTGCTGCTGCACCGGCAACTCGCCGGGCGTAGCGACGCGCTCCCGGCTCCGGCAACACCGGCTGTGAGCAAGGACTGCATCGGCCGCGCCCTGTTCGCGGCCTGTTTACTCGGCTTTTTCCTGCTTTTCGGCTGGTCCGTGCGGCAAAAGGAGGACTTACTCAGGAGCGGGTCCAGCATCATGCTGGCCCTGCGCCCTGTTGATCCACGTTCTCTGATGCAGGGAGACTACATGATTCTCAGGCTGGATGTTGAGGAAGGCATTGCCAAGGCGCTACGCGGAAAAGAGCGGGAGAGCCGCCTCAAGGGCGTGGCCTTTATCGCTCCGGACAGTGACGGTGTTTACCATTTCGTGGGCTTGGAGGAGGACGGTCCTCCCCAGGAAAACGGTCCTTTACCGCTCAGGCTTGTGTACCGCGGCAAACGATACGGCGTCCAGGTCGGTTCGGGCAGCTTCTTTTTTCAGGAAGGGCACGGCCAAGCCTATGACCGGGCACGCTTTGTGGAAATGCGCGTTGACCCTGAAGGCAACACGCTGATTACGCACCTGCTGGATGAAAACCGGCAGCGTATTGAGCCGGGCAGGCAGGGTGAACCAGGGGCTGTTTCCAAATAAGGAATTTTGCTCCAAGAGCAAGGAACCCGGCCCTTTTTGCGAAGGGACAATTCCGCAGGATAGCGGAATTGGACGGGGGAGCGAAGGCGACCCCGCCCCGAAGGGGTGAGCCACAGGATGTGGCGAATCTGTGTACTCTTATGGTACTCGACCGGACAATTTTGCAGGATAGCAAAATTGGGAACCGCCCGCAGGGCGGGAGCCGAAGG
>Ga0082212_10000509_pt1 | contig 56486 bp, 48 predicted proteins | sample TergutNt197P3_FD_71548 | JGI IMG/M metagenome (GOLD analysis project Ga0082212, IMG submission 71548) | Neocapritermes taracua P3 segment gut microbial communities from Petit-Saut dam, French Guiana - Nt197 P3 | ecosystem: Host-associated > Arthropoda: Insects > Digestive system > Gut ...
CTATGGCCGGGCAAAATCATTGATTGAACCGGAAATGCAGAAAGTTATACAACGCGAATGTGTCAGCCACTCACATCGCGTTTGTCGGATCGTTCCGGCCGGATTGGGAGAAAGCATAGGCGACTATGCAGCCTTATCGGTTGCCGCATACTTAATTACGAATTAAAAATTGCAAATTAAAAATGAAATATAAATAGATGGATGAAAAAACAAATCATGAGCTTGCCATACTTTTCTCCAATTACCCTGACTTGAAGATTTGCAGGGAAGGTATATTAGACGCCTTTCGGTTATTGAATAACTGTTATCGTCAAAGTGGATTGATTATGGTGTGCGGCAATGGAGGGAGCGCTGCCGATGCAGAGCATATTGTCGGAGAGCTGATGAAAGGATTTAAGATGAAACGTCCTGTAAAGCCGGAACAACGTTCGATGATCAGTTCTTTGTTTCCCGCTGATGGAGAATATCTTGCCAATAATCTTCAACAAGCGATTCCGGCCATTTCGTTAGTCAGCCAAACTTCTATTTCAACCGCTTTTGCCAACGATGTGAACGCGGAGATGGTTTTTGCACAATTGGTTTTCGGTTATGGAAAGCCGGATGATGTACTAATCGGACTGTCCACAACCGGCAACTCTGCAAATGTTGTCAATGCCTGTAAAATCGCAAAGGCTTTGGGTATCCATACGATAGCCTTTACAGGCGAAAAGGAAAGCCGGTTGAGCGAAATCTGCGACGTGACAATACAGGTACCCGCTTGTGAAGTATACCGTGTACAGGAACTGCATCAGCCCGTTTACCATGCGCTTTGTGCGATGTTGGAAATTGATGCGTTCGGGGGATTAGCGGTTAGTGATGACCTCCCCCTGCCCCCTCCAAAGGGGGACATAAATGGTAAATGATTAATAATTCTTAACTCATAACTCTTAACTCATAACTCTCATGTCTCCTCCGCTTGTCCTCATAACAATAACAACCTACTTTCTGGTATTATTTGCCGTATCATATATAGCCGGAAAAAAGAGTGATAACCAGGGTTTTTTTGTCGGCAACCGCAAATCGTCGTGGTTTGTTGTCGCCTTTGCAATGATCGGTTCGAGTATTTCGGGCGTCACCTTTATTTCTGTACCCGGTATGGTAGGAACAGCCAATTTTTCTTACCTGCAGATGGCGATGGGATTTGTTGTGGGGCAGTTTATCATTGCTTTTCTATTGATTCCGTTGTTTTACCGGATGAATTTAGTTTCGATCTATGGCTATTTAGAAAACCGTTTCGGCAGTTCTTCCCACAAAACAGGCGCCTGGTTCTTTTTTATATCAAAGGTACTGGGTGCTGCGGTACGCCTCTTTGTTGTCTGTCTGACATTGCAACTGCTTGTTTTCGACAAACTTGGACTTCCTTTTGCATTGAATGTGGTTTGTACGGTTGCACTCGTATGGCTGTATACGTTCCGTAGTGGCGTCAAGTCGTTAGTGTGGACTGATTCGCTGAAGACATTTTGCCTGATCACGTCAGTCGGTTTATGTATATACTTTATCTCGAGTAACTTACAACTAAACTTCAGCGGGTTGATCCGCGCTGTCAGTGAAAGCGATTTATCGCGTACGTTCTTCTTCGACGACATGAACGACAAGCGTTACTTTTTCAAGCAGTTTCTGGGCGGTATTTTCACCATGATTGCATTGACCGGCCTTGATCAGGATTTTATGCAACGGAACCTCAGTTGCAAAAACTCGAAAGATTCGCAAAAAAATATTGTCACAAGTAGTCTGATGCAATTTTTTATCAATTTTCTGTTTTTGGTGCTGGGCGTTATTCTGTACCTGTTTACTGCACGCAACGGCATTCAAAATCCCGAAAAAAGCGACGAATTATTCACGATGATTGCCACAGGAGGTTATTTCCCGATTGTTGTTGGAATCCTTTTTATTGTCGGTCTGATTTCGTCGGCTTATGCTGCAGCCGGTTCGGCGTTGACAGCGCTAACCACATCATTTACGATTGACATACTGGGTATTGAAGGGAAAAACGAAGACGAGGTACGCAGGTTGCGTAAGAAAGTACACTTCGGAATGATGATTGTTATGGGTGTTGTTATTTTTATTTTCGGCATCCTCAACAACAAAACCGTTATTGACGCCGTATATACAATTGCTTCGTATACATACGGACCGATTGTGGGCATGTTTGCATTTGGGATCGCTATGAAACAGCGGGTTCGCGACAAATATATCCCGATTGTGGCTATTGTGTCGCCACTTCTTTGTTATATGATACAAGAAAATTCGGAACGATGGTTTAATGGTTATCAGTTTAGCTACGAATTGTTGCTTATCAATGCTTTATTTACGTTCTTGGGGTTTTGGGCGTTTTCAACTAAACGCAGTGGGTAATGGTTAGTGGTTGACAGGGGCGAAAAATCTTTCGCCCACCGGCAAAAACGATGACCTCCCCCCGCCCCCTCCAAAGGGGGATAGGATGGTAAATATTTTTTTATAGGGTTTTTGGCGCATCAACTATCATATATACATAAACGATTTTTAACTTTTAATTTATTTTATATGACAACAAAACATTCAATAACATCGCTGATAACCATGCTGTTTATACTTTGCAGCAGTATAGTTATCGCGCAAGAAACCGAAACGTATTTTTCAATCAACGGTGTTGTAAAAGATGCACGGTCGAGAAAAGGAATTGGAGGCGTAAATGTTTCTGCTAAAGGCACTAACATCGGTACGGTAACAAACGAAGATGGCGAGTTTGTAATCAAACTTGTCGAACCTGTAACAGTCAGGGAAATAGAACTGTCATGTGTTGGATATATCAACGTTAAGTTTGCTATTTCTAAAGATATGGATCAAAATCAAACTTTTTTGATTACGCCACAATCTTTCCTGCTGAGCGAAATCGAAATTTTCAGTTGGAAAAACCCGCGTGACCTGGTAGAATTGGCCATTGGAAAGGTGGAGCAAAATTACAGTGCAAGACCAAATCTGATGACCGGCTTCTATCGCGAAACGATCCAAAAAAGACGAAATTACATTCATATTTCCGAAGCCGTCATCCAGGTATATAAGACGCCCTATCGCCAGAATGTTGATTTCGACAGGTCGCAGGTTTTGAAAGGACGCTCGTTGGTAAGTCCGAAGAAGAGCGATACCTTGGACGTTAAATTTCTGGGTGGCCCCAACATGCCTGTCTTCATTGACATTGTCAAAAATCCGGATGTGATAATCAGTAAAGAGGTGCTGCCATACTATTCGTATAAAATGGGGGAAACGACCACCATCAACGACCGGTTGCAATTTGTTGTGTTATTTGAGCCGCAGGCGTCGTTTGAATTTCCGCTTTATCGTGGGGTACTTTATATCGACCAGGAAACTTTTGCCTTTACCCGTGCAGAGTTTAGTATGGATATGGGTGATCGTTTAAAAGTGACTAACGCCATCTTAAAAGCAAAACCCATCGGGCTTCGTTTTACGCCTGAAGAAGTAGCGTATATTGTTACCTACAAGCAAAACAATAACAAGACGTACCTGAATTATATCCGTAATGAAGTCAAATTCAAATGTGACTGGCGGCGGAGGCTGTTTGCAACAAACTATACAATCGTAAATGAAACGGTCATTACCGACAATGAAGAAGAAAACATCAACAGAATTGCTTCACGCGATGCCTTCTCTATGCGGAAATCGTTAAGTGCTGAAGTTGACTCCTATTATGATGAAGATTTCTGGGGCGCTTACAATATCATCGAACCGACCGAATCGTTGGAAAATGCGGTAGGTAGATTAAAAAGACTACAAAGATAGTCAGAGCCATATTTTCGTAATTGTTGAGACAATCTCATACAGTTGATTTTCTATTCGTAATTCGTAATTTTTAATTCTTAATTCTTAATTGACTGTAATGCTGAATGATTTAGATGAATTTAAAAAAATCAAAGATGGCGACGTCAAAGCATTCGAACGAATATTCCGTCAATATTATTCGTCGCTCAATCGATATGCATTCAGCATAACAGGACAAAAAGAAGCTGCAGAAGAAATTGTTCAGGATATTTTTTATATAATATGGAAAGACAGGGAGACCATTTTGATTCGTCAGTCTTTCCATAGTTATCTTTATAAATCGGTCAGGAACCGTTCGCTTCAATACATGGAGCATCTTCACGTGCGTGAACAATATTGTGAAAATTTCCTCCAACAGCAAAACTTGTCATTTGAACCTTCGCCCGACGAATTATTGGAGTATAAAGAATTGGAAAAAATAGTAACACAGACAATCCGGAATTTACCCGAACGACGCAGGCAAATATTCAACATGCACCGTATGCAAGGCATAAGGAACAGGGATATTGCCGACAGGCTTTCTATTTCGGTAAAAACCGTCGAAGCAGAAATGACAAAAGCATACCGCACGCTGCGCAAAGAAGTTGATCATATTTACATATAAAACAATGAAAATTAATTCAGAGCAAGATAAAACAATAGACATTGCATGGGAACGCCTGTATAGCCGATTGGAACAGGACAATCTGCTCCCCATAAAAAAAACATCTAACCGACTTTCAATTTTTATGTCTTCCGGATTCAGATGGGCAGCAAGTATAGCGATACTGTGTATATGCCTTCTGACAGTAATCCTTATGAATCAATCCGATGAAAAGACATTATTGGTTTTGCATAACGAAACAAACGCGCCCATGTTGGCTACAACGCTCGAAGACGGATCGGTTGTGTATTTAACAGAACAGGCCACAATCCGTTATCCTGAACATTTCCGCGAAGATAAACGTACGGTGATGCTATCGGGAAATGCTTTTTTTGAAGTCAGCAAACAACAGGAACGACCTTTTATCATAGATACGAAAGTAGCTGAAATAGAAGTGATCGGTACATACTTTCAAGTAATAAGCAGTGATAATGCTTCTTTTCATTTAGCTGTCAGAAACGGCGAGGTAAAAGTCACTTTGAAGAAAAACAATCAACTGATCTATGCTAAAGCCGGTGAAACCGCTTATTTGGAATCCGGCACCCTGCAATTAATGAACACCCGTGTCCATCCCTTTGAAAACTGCTTCGAAAAAATATGTTTCAAAGATGAAAGGTTAGCTGATATTGCACGAATTATTAACCTGAACTCCAACCACATCCCAATAGAAGTAGCAGAAGAACAGGAAAATCGTCGACTCAATTTTGATTATGCAGGCGAAACGCCCCAAGAGGTAGCTCAACTGATTTGTTTAGCTTTGAACTTAACATATTTTCAACATCAAAACAGCATTTTAATAACTAAATAAATTGCAAAAAAAAAATAATTTTCAATTTACTCCCGAATCAAGTTCAGGATTCAATTTTCAATTATTTCTGTCATTCCGTTGCATTGTCTGTATAATGCTTGCTTTCAGTGCCATTCATTTACTTGCCGATGACAGGGACGACATTTTTGCTAAAAAAATCAAACTTTCTACCGGAAAAGGCGCTATATATCATCTACTGAAAGAAGTATCCGAACAGTCGGGTTATTCGTTTATCTACGACAGCGAGATCATTGAAAACGATAAAAAAGTGACGGTCAAAAAAGGCGAATATACATTGAGAGACGCCATCATTGCCATTACCGGAAACAGTCAACTACAAATTGATGTATTGGGAAACCATATCCTGTTAAGGCTTTTAACAGAAGAAACCGGTATTACGATAGCAGTCGAACAAACAGAAAAAACGCCTCCGATCATTTTACGGGGAACAATCTACGACGATGAAACCCTCGAACCGATCCCGTATGTAAATGTTGGCATAACAGGCACAACGATCGGGAGTATTTCGAACCTGAACGGTAAATTTCAAATCAGCGTAATTGATTCAAAGGATAGCGCTAAAATCAAACTGTCGCATGTCGGCTATGAAACAATGGAAACCGATTTTTCGCTTTTTGCCGGGCGACAGATTGATTTTTTTTTAAAACCCCGGGATATTTTGCTGGATGAAATTACTGTCAGCATTGCAGACCCACAGCAGATATTACATGATATACATAAATATAAAGCACAAAACTATTCAAATGATCCGGCCTATCTGACCTGTTTCTACCGCGAAGGGATCGATTATAAACAGCGGAATATTGATTTGACCGAAGCCGTTTTACAGATTTATAAAAGCGGTAGTATGGACAATTCAGCGCACGATCAGGTTAAACTGATCAAAAAACGCCGTATTATTGATCACCAAAAGAATGATACGATTTTACCACGTATGAAGTCGGGCATCAACTCTTGTTTGGTACTTGATATTATCAAAGAAGTACCCGATTTCATCGACCCGGCAAACAATTCGCTCTATTCCTATTCGTTCAGTAACGTTACCACAAACGATAACCGGTTGGTTAACATTGTTAGTTTTATTCAAAAACCGTCTGTAAAAGAGCCTTTGTATACGGGCGACCTGTATGTTGAAGTGGAAAGCAAGGCGCTTGTTAAAGTGCAATTCGATATGAATCCACGATTAGTCGATAAGGCAACCAATTACTTTGTCGCCAAAAAAAGCCGCGACCTGAATCTTTCGCTCCAGGAAGCCAAATACATGGTTTCCTACAAACCGACATCGGATGGTTTGTATTATATCAACCATATCCGGGGTGATATAGTTTTTAAAATAAGGAAAAGAAATCATTTGTTTAGCAACCCGTTGCATTTCTGGTTCGAGATGGTAACATGCAAAATAGACACCGAAGATGTGAAGGGTTTTTCAAGAAACGAACGCCTGTTACCTGACAGGATTTTTGCAGAAACAAAACATGCCTACGACCAAGATTTTTGGGAAAACTTCAACTTGATCCTCCCCGAAGAAAGATTGCTCGAAACGATGATCAATAACCTGAATGAGGTGATCAATAATGAAGAGTTGACAAATGACAAATGAAATAGCAAGGGGATTAATCCCCTTGTCAGAAAAAAACAACTATATTTGTGCCTTAATCAGTTAATCAAATGAAATTTTTAGGTATCATACCGGCACGGTATGCCTCTACCCGTTTCCCGGGAAAACCGTTGGCCGATATGCTGGGGAAACCCATGATACAACGAGTATACGAACAGGTTCAAGACATGGTAGACGCAATCTATGTGGCAACCGACGACGTGCGTATCGAAGAGGCTGTAAAGACATTCGGCGGAAATGCTGTTATGACGTCGGATGTTCATCGCAGCGGGACGGACCGCTGTCACGAGGCTTTTTGTAAAATCGGGGGCGACTACGATATTGTAATCAATATTCAGGGCGATGAGCCTTTTATCCAACCTGAACAAATCGCATTGGTAAAAAAATGTTTTCAGGCAGATCCCCATACCCGGATCGCAACCTTGGCGAAGACCTTTACGCCGGATTGCGATTATGAAAAAGACCTGCTTAATCCCAATTCGCCTAAGGTCGTAATCAACAAAAACGGCGAAGCGATCTACTTCAGCCGTTCGGTCATCCCTTATTTGCGGGGACGGGACTATTCAAAATGGCCTGCCTCCCATACCTTCTACAAACATATCGGATTGTATGCCTACCAAGCGAACATATTGAGCGAAATCGTCCGGTTGCCGCAATCGCCGCTGGAGTTGGCCGAAAGTCTTGAACAATTGCGCTGGATAGAAAACGGTTACAAAATAAAGGTCGAAATTACTGATCTGGAAACCATCGGAATAGATACCCCCGAAGATATGGAAAAGGCTTTGGTGGCGCTCACTTTAGCACGCAGATGACGCAGATACCACAGATTAAGCAGATTTTTTTTCTTATCTGCGTTTATCTATCTCATCCGCGTCATCTGCGTGCTAATAAGCAAACCTTACTTTCTCCAGACCGTTTCCCCATTCAGCCTGATTACATCAACACTACTGATGCAGATATGCAATTTCAGTTTCTCACCCGAAGGCGCATCGATGGCTTTTCCTATCAGTAGCGTATCGTCTTCTTTCGTTATTTCCGGAAGATACTTCTTGCTTCCCTTGTAATAAAGATACGACCCGCCCATATTATTAATATTTATCGGGGCCGGTTGTTTTTCAGTATTGACGACGATATCGTTTTTTGATAAACCGGCGTTGTCGATTTGTACGATTTGGATTTTTCCACTTAATCCCGTATAATAATTGCTTGCAGAACCCACTTTATAGAATCCCCAAACGCAAACCGGAATGAGATACAGACTGCTTAACAGTATAACTAATATGATATTACTTTTTTTCATGATTGTTGTTTTTTAAATGATTCGTATGCTTTAATGATTTCGTCGGATTCGATTCCCAACAGTTGCATTTCCTTGAATACGGAAGGCAACACCTCTTCTTTAAACTGGCTTTGACGCATCTTTCTGATTTTGTCGTGTGCCTCGCCTGAAATAAAATATCCGATTCCCCGCTTATTATAAATAATGTTATAATTCTGTAAACGTTCGAACGAACGCATCGCCGTATTCGGATTCACCTCCATCTCCACAGCCAATTCCCTCACCGAAGGGATACGCTCGTCGGCCACATAATTGCCGCTCAGCACCCGGTCGCAAATCCGGTCGGCTATCTGGATAAAAATTGATTGATTAGGATTGTAGTTCATCGTATTTGTTTTTCTTTAAGTTTGAGATAGGAAATATACAGTAAAACACAGGCAGCTAAACCCATACACAGCGCATTGTATTCATTGATAAAACGCAACATTTCGATAAAGGCATTGGAACGCATAAAGCCGGCATTGAAGTTCATTCCATCAGTCGCGTCGAGACCTTCAATTTTGACTAATATATACGTCGAGTAGGCCATTACCATTGCGTAGAGAAACAGACCTAACGTGCCAACCCCAAGCGCAAATTTTCGGATGGAGATGCAACACATAAACTGAAATGTACAGATAAAGCCTATTATACCCAATCCCACTTTTAGGGATTGCTGAGTATTAGGGGTGCTAAAAACGGACAATAGCCACACCTTCTCTCCGGCATAGAAATGAACGATGCCTGCCGCAATGGTGCTAACTAGTGCAAATACAACAAAAAGGATCAGACATACTGCCAGCAATTCGATATATTTCTCAAACGTACTTGCCGGAAGCGTTAAGAGTCGATGCCGGGCACGATGCGCTTTCCAACCTGTGAAAATATAGAACGCCGTCAAGGTTGAAAAAACACCTGCAACAAATAAAAATCCTTGCAGACCGTCCGATGTGTCTATAAACAAAAACAGGTGTGCCGCCATCAGCAATCCTGCAAAGAGCAGGAACGCCTTTTTATATTCAATCCAGTCGGCCTTCAACATAAGGCCTATTCTTCTAAAACTAAATTTATTCTTCATGACTATTCTTTTTAATTGTTAAAAATTCTTTTGATTTCATCCGGATTTTGAGTTACAGCCTGAAATAATAATTCCAATAAAACAGGCGTTTCCTCATGATCCTTTTTCTCTCCTACTCCCATCAGACCTGCCGATGTAAGTTCCGTATACAAAACAGGTTCATCCTGCGATACCAATTTGAAAAACAATTTCTCACTAACCTCGTCCAATCCTTTATCCAACAAAATCCGGTGATTTTCGAGGATAAGTACAGCGTCAATAAGACTTTCCAAATCACGTACCTGATGCGTTGAAATAACAATCGTCTGTTCTTCTTCGATGCAGGTAGCCACTAACTTCCGAAAAATCGCCTTCGATGGAATATCCAGCGCATTGGTTGGTTCGTCCATCAAAAGGATAGGCGTATGCGTTGCCAATGCCATCGCAATCGCTACTTTTTTCTTTTGTCCCATCGACATTTTGTGTAACCGCGTACCAGTCTCAATCCCGAATGACTCGACGCACGTATTCCACAGATCATCGCGAAACGTGGGATAAAAGGCGGCGTACATTTTCCGGTATTCGGCTGCCGTTACATCCGGCAGGTTCAATTCTTCGGGCAACAAAAAGATTTGCTGCAAAAAATTCGCTTTCCGCTGCATGGGATTTTCACCCAAGACCCGGCAGACGCCGTTGCAGGGAAACAGTTGTCCGATCAGGATATCCAACAAGGTTGTCTTTCCCTCTCCGTTCTTTCCTAACAAACCGTAAATATGTCCCGGTCTAAGCTCAATATTCAACGCTTCCAGTACAGGTTTGTTACGCTTGTAAGCAAAATTTACGTTCTCTAATGTAATCATATCTCTATAAATTTATTGTATTAGTTAATTAGTACACCGCAAAGGTAGATACATTTTTGATATACGCAATATTTCCTCCAAATTTTTTTAGTTAAAAAAACTTAAAAAAATAAAGAAAAATGTATAGATGCTGATAGTCAGCACATTAAAATTTCGTATTTATTAAGAAACGTAGCGAGGATGCTCGCTGAACAAAGGTTTTTAAAACGACGTAGCGAGGACGCTACGCCGAACAAAGAGGCTGAAAGCCTTCAATCAATAGCACAGGGTAAAGCCCTGTGGAATCATGATACCATCTTTCTTAGGGCTGAAAGCCTTCAATCAATAGCACAGGGTAAAGCCCTGTGGAATTATTAAACCTCCCTCTTAGGGCTGAAAGCCTGTAATCAATCCGATTTCCCTCCGAACGAGAAACTAACCGGAATAAACACCGGTGAGGTGATGTGTGAACCTCCTACATTAAATGTTGGTTTAAGTTGAACCGTTACATTTGATTTTTCACTCCCCAAGCCAATAAAATTTTTGACGATATTGAGTATGGCTGCCTGGGAATTATTGGAAATCAAGGCGGCAATATCTACGCCTATACGTATCGGCAATTGTTGAGTCTGTCCAGCTCCCACACTAAACGGTTGGTTCAATTGACCATTTGTGAAATCCACATCATCAATTTGTATGATGTATTGCAATGCCTGAAAAGCGGCTTGCGTAGCATTGGGATTATGTACATCTAAGTTTAGCGTAAAATCAAGCGGAATGGAAGAGGTCGAACCATTCAATATAGCAAGTATTTGAGGTACTTGCAGGATGGAAATCCCATTTGAAAGGTTTATGTTCGAAACCATCAGGTTTGTAATGGATTGGTATCGATACTCGCAACTCTTCATATTATAGATGCTTTGTAAACCTTTGGTAATATCACATCCCGATAACATGATCATGCACAAAAGCGCTAACACGCTACCAATAATCTTCTTCATTTCTTTTTTTTTATATAAGCACGCAGACAACGCAGATGAGATGGATTCTCGCAGATAATAATTAGCTTATTTCTGCGTCATCTGCGTGCAAAAAAAATTAATACAGCCTGTTTAGTAATTACTCGCAAATTTTTCGTGCTCCGTCGCTGATGACGACATCGTAAACTTTCGGACAGCGGTTGTATTGAGCCTTGTATGCCTCTTTGGCTTTGGTGATAAACGGTTCGTACAATTCATCTTTTACTAAATTAATTGTACAACCGCCAAATCCCCCACCCATTACACGCGAACCTGTCACACCACATTCTTTGGCAATATCGTTCAGAAAGTCAAGTTCTTCGCAACTCACTTCATACAATTTACTCATGCCGTAATGTGTTTCATACATCATCTGACCGACTGTTTCGTAGTCGCCTTTCTGAAGCGCTTCACACACAGCCAATACACGATACTCTTCGCCTATCACGTATTCGGCACGCATGTAATCCTCTGCGCTGACTTCATTTTTGATTGTCAGCAATTGTTCCATCGTCACGCCTCGCAGAAATTCGGAATTTAATTTTGCTGCCACCCGCTCGCACGATTCACGCCGTTTGTTATAGGCCGACGAAGCCAATTCATGTTTGACAACCGTATCGAGCAACACTAATTTATATCCTTGCGGATCAAACGGGTAGTATTCATGTTCAAGCGAACGGCAATCCAACCGGATCAAATGTCCTTTTTTGCCGAATAGCGAAGCAAACTGGTCCATGATACCACATTTCACGCCACAATAATTATGTTCGGTAGCCTGTCCGATTTTGGCCAGTTCAAATTTATCTATCCCCAGATTGAACATTTCGTTCAGCGCAAAGGCATACGTACTTTCCAATGCAGCCGACGACGACATACCTGCGCCTAACGGCACATCGCCTGCAAAGGCAGTATTAAAGCCTTCCAACTCGCCACCGCGTTTAATAATCTCGCGGCATACCCCAAAGATATACCTTGCCCAACTTGTTCGAGGAGCATCTTCTTCGTCGAAACCAAACTCGACATAGTCCTTCATATCAATTGAATAGGCACGCACCTTTTGCGTGCCATTCAATTTGATTTCAGCCATTATCCCCTTGTCAATCGCACCGGGGAATACAAATCCGCCATTATAATCGGTATGTTCGCCGATCAGATTAATTCGACCGGGTGATGCATATATGGAGCCGGTTTTCCCGTCAAAATGTTTGATAAAACGGCTCCTTACATATTCTGTCTCCATTCTTAAATCTTAGTTCTTAGTTTTTAGTTCTAATCTACCTTGATGTCTTTATTCACATTCTTGCTTCCAATTATCGCGTAGAACAACAAATAAGCAAAACCTGCAAACATGACCCAATAACTTGTAATGAATCCGGATATATCAGCCACCCATGCCTGAAGTACCGGAATAAGTCCTCCGCCGCAAACCAATGTCATAAAAATACCGGAAGCTACTGCTACATATTTACCTAATCCCTCAACTGCCAGATTATAAATGCCGCCCCACATAATGGATGTACATAAGCCTACCAAAACAAGGAACATGGCATTAATAGGAACCTGGGCTAATCCGAAAGATAATGCACCTGTTGCTGAACTTTTAAATACCGGTAACGACACCAAAGTCGTTGTTGGCGAGAATATAGCCGCCAAAATCAGAATAGCTGCTACAGACGCACCTACTGAAAGCATTGTTTTACTCGATACTTTAGCGCCAATAGAAGCGCCGCACAAACGCCCGATCAGCATTAAGAACCAGTAAGTTCCTGCAACCGTACCGGCTATTGTCGCTCCAACGGACGACAAGTCGGAAAGCCATAAAAGCATCACACCGGGTGTTCCTACTTCAACGCCGACATATACAAAGATACCGATAGCGCCCAACAGGAAATGGCGGAATTTAATGGCGCCCGACATGAGTTTTCCGATAGGCTCGGACGACCATTGCGCCTGTGGCTCAGGAATCGAAACAGCCCATAACACAAAGAAGACAAGTGCAAAAACGCCCATAGCAATATACATTACCGGAAATATATCGGTAATGCGTGCTTTCGTTGCTTCGCCAATCAGAATACCTACAAATGCAGGCGTAAATGTAGCCATCACGGAATTAAAAGAACCGCCGATTTGGATCAGTTGATTGCCTTTATTTCCACCGCCACCCAAAGTATTCAACATAGGATTGACCACTGTATTGAGCAGTGTCATGGAGAAACCGGCAACAAAAGCACCCAAGAGATACACGATCATCGCTGATGATTGGCCTGCATATCCTGAAAGATACTGGATAAAAACACCCACAAAACCAATTGCTATTGCAATCAGGGCCGTTTTCTTATAGCCCACTCTTTGTAATAAAATACCACCGGGAATCCCCATCACGGCATAAGCGATAAAGTTTGCTGCATTGCCAAGCATCCCCATAGCATTCGAAACGCCAAACTGGCTTTTTAATACCACACCCATCGGTGCAGCTAAGTTTGTAACAAATGAGATCATACCAAAAAGCAGGATCATCATAAAAATCGGTAACGCATAATTTTTCTTCGTTTCCATATTCATCTCTGTTTTTTAAAAAGTTAATTATTTATGTTAATGAAAATTTATATACTGTTTTATGAATAAACACTTCTTCCGGACGTAGTACACACGTCGGATAATCAGGTTTGTTCGGCGCATCGGGATAGTGTTGCGTTTCGAAACATACAGCCGAGCGTCGCGGATAGGTATTTCCGGATTTTCCGGGATCATTGCCCGACAACCAATTGCCGGTATAAAGTTGTACACCCGGTTGGGTTGTAAAAACATCCATTACAATACCGCTTTTGGGCGAACAGCAACGTGCTGCGAAACCTAATTTTTCCGCTTCCTTATTTATTATAAAGGTATGGTCGTAGCCGGCGCCGAATATCAGTTGTTCGAAGTTGTCGTCAATGCGTTCGCCGATCGCATGTGGCATTCGAAAATCCATTGGCGTATGCTCCACCTTTTCCGGCAGGCCGAAAGGGATGGCGGTATCATCTGTCGGCAGGTAATAATCGGCATTGATTGTCAGCAGGTGATCGCCGATCGACGGATCGCCTGCGCCTGAAAGATTGAAGTACGAGTGATTGGAAAGGTTTAGCACAGTGGGCTTATCCGTTTTTGCTTCATAGTTTATAATCAGCTCATTATCGTCAGATAAAATATATGTAACCACTGTTTCGAGCATTCCCGGATAGCCTTCTTCGCCGTCGACGGAAGTATACTTTAACATAACTTCCTGATTATTTATTTGTTGCATATCCCATACCATAGAGTCAAACCCTTTGAGGCCTCCATGCAAATGGTTGGGGCCGTTGTTTACGGCCAATTGATCATAAACAACACCGTCCAACACGAATCGTCCTTGCGCTATGCGGTTGGCATACCGTCCACATACTGCGCCCAAATAAACCTTTTCCGCAGTAATGTAATCATCCAATGAACGATATCCGAGAACCACATCAGTCATTTTCATGTCTTTATCAGGAACCATTAATGAAACAATGGTCGCTCCGTAGTTGGTAATAGTCAATTCGCTTCCGTATTTATTGACCAAAACACAAAGCGAAACCTCTCGCCCATCTATTAATTTGCTAAAATTTTTTGCCGACAATCCTGAAAGCGTATATTCATGTTTCATCATTAATAGTAAGTTTTTTTAATAATTATGCTATTTTGCGTGTAAAATTAATTTTCTTCTACAAAATAATCGCATATCAAATTATGTTATATAACATATTTTTAAAAAATCACTTATTTTTCACCTTTTATAACTAAATCCAAAGCTCACCAACTGATTCCACTGAAAAAAAGAATCTGAGGTGTTGACCCTTGTAACACCATCGTCATATCTTACATGCAAATACAATAATGTTGAAAAATAACGACTCATGGCAAAATCCAATGAATTTTCAAATTCTGAGATAACACGGTCATAGCTGGTAAAAAACTTAAACCTGGATTTCCATGTTACATCCCAGTTTGGCTTCACGGTCATACTAAAGTCAATGGTTGAACCGAGTTTACTTAAATATTTTTTGTGTTCGCCGGTAACTGCATCTTTTGGGAAACCATGACGCCCAAAGTCAATGTCGTTGTTTTTAGTGCCCATATAGGTATACGCAAACGGCGCCAGATTCAATGCAAGTTCTACCGAACGATCCGGTCGTTTATATTTCTGCGTATGACCATATTTCATACCAAGTCCTAAATTGAAAATATAAGGTGATAAAAAAGCAGCTTGCATTTGGATGGTATTTTCCTGATAATTAGCAAACATCTGGGTTTTAAATTCGCCGTCGAATGTATAGTACCATTTTTTTAAGGCTTTTATACCAAAATTTGTGTGCAACCTCAACAGGTCGTCATTGACTTTGTACTCTCTTAAGGTATCATTGGGCGCATTATAAAAATTCAGCTTGACTTCCAAATCATTATCCCATTTTATGCGATCTTTTTCATAATTGTATTTAAAAATATTGCGCGTAAAAATATTCAAGATAGTTCTTTTAGTAGGCCCGCTGTGCCAGTTGTCGGAAGTTGAGTTTTCCGAGAATTTTATTGCACTTTCAAAAGAAGAAATCCAATATTTTCGATCAGGGATAAATTTTTTCGGCGAACCGATTTGGCCGGATGTGATAGTCTTTTGTTCAACAGGAACCGTTGCTTTTTCAGCATGTGTAATCAAGGAAATATTCTCAGAAGGTAAGGTATTGATACTATATCGAAACAAAGATGGATGATTTTGTTGAATATGAAAGTAGGCAATATTTTCTATCTGAAGTTTCAGCTTTTCCTCCTGAAACGTTTTTACAGGTTTATAATATGTGTTTAGAAAAACATTTTCATTTTGAAAAGGTTTGGAAAGCACAATCTCTTTACCGGTTACTACAATATAAGGTCTAAAGACCGGTGGTAAAAATAATAGGTTGACAATGACTGTATCTTGAAAAGTCACATCATGGCCAAATGGAATATAATCAACACAATTCACATCCTGAGCGCTTATTTGTGTCCAAAAAAGAACTAACAGTAACAGGGATAATAAGAAACGCTGTTTCATTATTCTTCCATCAAAAAACTTATTGCACACATTAGAAATCATTGTACCATATAAATTAGGCTGCAAACATACATTAATTTATGAATTCATCCAAATCTGATATTTGAAAACCTGCGCTGAGCAAATCGTCCCAGAAATGAGGATAACTCTTCGACACTACTTCACTATCGGCAATCGTGATCCCTGCGGCGTCCCTTATGGCAACGGGTGCAAAAGCCATTGCCATTCGGTGATCTTCATAAGTATGGATGACAGGTGAAACGGCACTTTCAGTTCGTTCACCCTCCCACTGAAGGATATGTCCATCCCTTTCCGTAAGCAAAAAACCTAATTTATGCAATGCTGTCCGAAGTGCAGTTAATCGATCGGTTTCCTTGATTTTCAAACTTTGTAATCCACTGAAATAAAAAGGAATATCAAGCATTGTGCATGTGACTGCCAATGTTTGAGCCATATCCGGCATATCGGTGAGGTCATACGTAAACGGAACGCTGATATTGCGTTCTGTTCGACTTATTACTACACCATCGGAGGTGTAACGGGTATCCACTCCAAGTTTTTTAAACAAATGCTTGATGTTGGCATCACCCTGAAGGCTATTCGCTAATAATCCTTGTAATGATACTTCTGCATTGTCGGAAAGGGCTACCATCTCATACCAATACGAGGCGGCGCTCCAATCCGATTCAACTGTAAAGGGAACCGGTTTATACGATTGTCTATGTACCGTAAAAGTCTGTCCTTCAACCAATACATCAACTCCAAAAATATTCATCAAACGTATTGTCATCTGAATATATGGTTTAGAGATTACCTTACCTGTTAAATGCAAATGCAAACCTTGCTCCATCAGAGGCGCCGCCATCAATAAAGCAGAGATATACTGCGAACTTACACCTCCGTCCAACCAAACCTCACCCCCTTCTAAGGTACACCCATTGATTCGCAACGGCGGAAAACCTTCCTTTTCTACATATTCAATATGTGCGCCCAGTGTAATAAGTGCGTCAACAAGAATTTTCACCGGCCTGTTTCGCATTCGTTCCGTACCTGTTATAATCCAATTCCCCTGTTTTCCAGCTATGTAAGCCGTCAGAAAACGCATGGCGGTACCTGCTGCTTTGATATCTATTTCCTGTTGCTTTGTCTGTAATGCATTGATCATGACATTTGTATCATCACAAACTGCCAAATTATTTATTTCCATTGAGGAAGCACCCAGTGCATTAAGCAACAACACCCTGTTACTGATACTTTTGGAAGCTGGCAGATGAATTGTTGTTCTGAGCTTGTTCGGTGCTTTAATTAAATAATCCATATATAAAATCTACTAATTATTTAAATATAAAATAATTTCTATGTTACGAGTTACGAAAATATTATTGAGTTAAGGTTTTTGAATTTTCTGAAAACAGAAAACTAAAAACTAATAACTTAAAATATCGACGCACAAAATTAGTTTTTTTTTGAATTATTCATAAAAAATATCCCACACCATTTTTTTTATTGATGAAATATCTTATTTTAGTTAATAAATGTTAATGTGTGTTTTTTTGTTTTTTGAACGTTAATTATTGAAAAAATATTTTTAGCTTTGCAGTGAAAAATCGCCGTTTTAACAGTATGTATGTAATATTTAATAATTTATAACTATCATGATTAAGAAAATCTTTATGCCAATGGTCACATTGGCGGTTATTTTTGTACTTGCCTCTTGTGCTGGCAACTTAAAACCGTTATCCGAGCAGTATGTAAAAGCAGATCCGCAACCCCTTGAAGCCATTGGGGGTGAAGTTCCTGTTACAATTAGCATTACATATCCTGCCAAATGGTTCAATAAAAATGCTGTTGTAACCATCACTCCCGTACTTCGTTATGCGACGGGAGAAACTTGGGGTACAGCGTATTCGTATCAGGGTGAAAAGGTAAAAGCCAATAACCCTACTGTAGCTTTCGGTAATGGTGGAAATGTGACGATGCGCTCGTCGTTCAAGTATAAACCGGAAATGAAAAAATCGGAACTTTACCTGACATTTGACGCAAAGATCAAAAACAAAACAGTAAAACTTCCTGACGTTAAGATTGCAGATGGTGTGATTGCTACATCTATGTTGGCTGATGCTGCGACTGCCAATCCGGCTATTGGAGCTGACAAATTCCAACGCATCATCAAGGAAGCACACGATGCAAATATTATGTTTGTCATCCAACAAGCCGAATTGCGTGCCAGAGAGTTGAATAAAAGAGAAATAACCGACTGGAAAGACCTTGTTGCCGCTGCCAACGCAGCTTCGAATCAAAACGTTGCGCTTGAAGTATCGGCTTATGCATCACCCGATGGAGGGTTGAAACTGAACGACGCATTGGCCGCCCAACGCGAAACAAATACAAGACGATACCTCGAATCCGAATTGAAAAGACGCCAGATAGATTTGAATGTAGACGCGCATTATACTGCGCAAGACTGGGAAGGGTTCCAACAATTGGTATCTCAATCCAATCTTCAGGACAAAGACCTCGTATTACGTGTACTTTCAATGTATCGTGATCCGGAAGAAAGAGAACGTGAAATCAAAAATATCTCTGCCGTTTTCAAATCCTTAGCTGAAGAAATATTACCGCAACTACGCCGTTCACGTTTGATTGCCAATATTGAAATCATTGGTAAATCCGACCAGGAAATCAGTCAATTGGCACAAAGCAATGCAGGCGCTTTGAATGTTGAAGAATTATTGTATGCTGCTACATTGACAAATAACGACACAGACAAAGAAGCCATTTATACAAAAGCAAGCCAATTGTTTGCCAACGACTATCGCGGATGGAATAATATCGGTATGCAACGTTTCTATGCCGGAGACCTTGTAAAAGCGGAAGAGTTATTTACAAAAGCCAATAGCGTTCGCAACAATAACGAATCCAATATTAACTTGGGATTGATTGCGTTGACAAAGGGCGACAGGGCAAGAGCTGAACAATTGATCGGTAGCGCTTCAGGTGTTCCCGAATTAGGCGAAGCGCTCGGCGTATTGTATCTGTTACAAGGCGATTATGCTAAATCGGTCAGTTCGTTTGGCGCAAGTAAAACCAACAATGCAGCCTTATCGCAAATCCTGTCGAAAGATTACAGTAAAGCATCGCAGACATTGAATACAATCACAAGGCCGGATGCAACTACAGATTACTTGAAAGCAGTTGTTGCCGCCCGTACCAACGATACCAATGCTGTGATTGAGAATCTGAGAGCCGCTTTTGCCAAAAAACCCGCGCTGAAAAGAGAAGCCGCACTTGATATTGAATTTGCAAAGTATGCAACCAATGCTGCATTTGCAAGCCTGATTAACTAATCATTTCAGGTGTTTCTTTTACATAATAAGGCGGGAAACCTATACCGGTTTCCCGCTTTATTTTTCCATTTTCACAGCCTGTTCTTGCGCCAGCAGTGTTAATTCGGTCGCAAGAAAACAATGTGTCTGCGACATGGCAGTTTCGGTACGGTTAATGATATCGTCTACCAACAAACGTCCGTAAGAAAGATCGATATCGTTGCAATGGATGTATTGAGTGCCTTTGTGGTCTACAAGAAACAAGTGGTCGCCGCCGGCGCGCCCTGCAATATCAATATTACTGCGTATCTCGATGTATCCATCCGTTCCGAGTATGGTCATCCGTCCGTCGCCCCAACTGTTCAGTCCATCGGGCGTGAGCCAGTCGACGCGAATATATCCAGACCCGCTGTCCCCCTGCACCAAAGCATCGCCAAAATCTTCAAATTCAAGGTATTGTTGATGATGTATGTTGCCAACCTGCGAAGCAAGTATTTTGCCTGAAGCAGATCCCGTAAAGCACAGGAACTGGTCGAACTGGTGTGTGCCTAAATCGCATAAGATACCGCCGAAATATTTTTTGTCGAAAAACCATGCCGGGCGCGTTGCCGGATTTACACGGTGCGGACCTTTCCCTATCGTTTGTACTACTTTTCCAATGGCGCCGTTCTTGATTAGTTCGCCGGCTTTCAAGAGGGACTTGCTTTCCAAACGTCCGTAGAAAATCGAATAAATACGACCGGTTTTTTGTTGTATCATGCGCACATCCGCTAATTGCGACAAAGATGTGATACCCGGCTTGTCCACCATGAAATCCTTTTCATGTTCCATAACACGAATACCCAGCGGCGCACGTTCGCAAGGGACAGCGGCGCTCACAATTAACCGGATGGCATTATCTTCCAGTATTTCTTCCTCCTTCACGACACGTCGAGCTTGTGGAAACGTCTTTGAAAATTGTCCGGCAAGGTCATCCTCCTTTGCGTGAAAGGCAACCAACTCACCGCCTCCCTGAATAATCGTACTGACCTGCCCATAGATATGATTATGGTTGATTCCGATTACAGCAAAACGGATACGGGGTGATAGATCATAGTTCACCGACGGTCGCACAAAATGTGAACGTCCGGCCATTAACAGATTACTGCGGGTCAATAATCCTGCTGTAAGCCCAATGGCTGATTTGAAAAAACTTCTTCTGCTATTCGTCATTTGTCTTATTATAGCGTTTGAGTTACTAACGTTTGGCAAAGATAACACTTATTTTTGTCCGTCCTGCTGATTTGTTAATGAAAAATACCCTCATGAAGGTATTGTTATATGTTATTATTTGTCATACATTTGCAGCCGGAAATCAACAAAAAACAAAAAATCATGGCAAAAGTAGCAAAACAGTTAACCGATTTAATCGGCAACACTCCGTTAATGGAGTTATCAAATTACAATTCGATCCAACATTTAGTTGCGCGTATCGTTGTAAAATTAGAGTATTTCAATCCCGCAGGAAGTATAAAAGACCGCACAGCTTACGCATTAATTGTGGATGCGGAAAAAAGAGGAGTTTTGAAACCCGGCGCTATTCTTATAGAGCCGACAAGCGGCAATACCGGTGTAGGCTTGGCATTAGTCTCGGCTGCAAAAGGCTATAAATTGATTTTGACAATGCCTGAAACAATCAGCGAAGAGCGCAAGAACCTGCTGAAAGCCATGGGAGCTAATTTAGTATTAACTCCCGGAACTGACGGTATGCGAGGCGCTATTCAAAAAGCCGAAGAATTAAAAAACAGCATCTCTGGTTCAATTATATTGCAACAATTTGAAAACAAGGCAAATGCAGCCATTCATATACGGACCACAGCCGAAGAAATATGGCGTGATTTAGATGGACGAATAGATATCGTAGTTGCCGGTGTAGGAACCGGTGGAACCATCAGTGGCGTTGGTGAAGGACTGAAGGAACATGATCCGCATATTCAAATCGTAGCTGTTGAGCCTGCCGAGTCGGCCGTACTTTCGGGAGGAAAGCCCGGCATGCATAAAATACAAGGGATTGGCGCCGGTTTCATTCCCAAAACCTACAATCCGGCATATATTGATCAAATTCTACCTGTAAAAAGCGATGACGCCATTCGGACAAGCCGTGAGTTGGCTCGTACAGAAGGATTGCTTGTCGGCATCTCTTCAGGAGCAGCCGTTTTTGCCGCCACCGAATTAGCTAAACTCCCCGCAAATACAGGAAAAACAATTGTGGCTATTTTGCCTGATTCAGGCGAACGTTACCTGTCAACGGCGTTATATGCTTTCGAAGACTATCCGCTGTAAAATAATAAGGAGAAGTGGCTCACCACTTCTCCTTATTATTTTACCCTGTTTACTAAATAGTCAGCCAATAACAACAAACTGTTTTTCGCCTCAGAAGGGGGAAATGTTTCAATGATTTCGATGGCTTTATTTTTGTATTCTATCATGCAGGAGGTTGCATATTCTATGCCTCCTCTTGCTTTGGCAAATTCAACCAGCGCAATGATGTTTTCAGGCGTAAACTGTCTTTTTTGTAAGATATCCATATAACCAACCACTTCTATTTCAGGGGTTGAACCCAACGCATAAAGCAGCGGCAAAGTAATCTTTCCCTCGCGGATATCATTGCCGCTCGGTTTACCGATATGTTGATTGTCGAAATAATCAAATATGTCATCTTTTATCTGGAAACTACAGCCAAGCAACCGGCCGAATTGCCTGCACTTGACTTGCAAAGCATGGTCGGCGCCTGCCGTTATGGCGCCTATTTCCGTACAGGCGGCCAATAATGCGGCCGTCTTCTTTTCAAGCGTAACCATATATTCCTTTTCCGAAAGCATGATCTCGTCCGAAATTTCCAACTGCTTTATTTCACCTTCTACCATTTCACGACAGAGATTGGCAATGATAGAGACAATTTGATTTTCGCCTGTTCTGTTGGCCCTTGCCAATGTATCTGACAGGATAAAATCGCCAACCAGCACAGCTATCCGGTTATCATAGATAGCATTCAAAGATGGAAAACCGCGACGTTGTTTCGTTTCATCTATCACATCGTCATGAATGATTGACGCCGTATGTAACATTTCAAGCAATACCGCAAACTCAATAGAAGCCGGCGTAGCTTTCCCACATGATTCGGCCGTGAGTAAAAGCAATAATGGACGAATTTGTTTGCCGTTCGAAAGATGAATCTTCTCGATCGCCGACTGAATGGTTCGAACATCGCTCTGAAGCGACTTAGCGAACGCTTGCTGAAACCGTTCGAACAATTCGGCAACAGGCTTTTCTATTTGATGTTTTTCCATCATACGTGTTTTAAAACGTTGCAAAAATAAGAAAAACTTTGAGAAACTGTTTTTTTTTGTACTTTTACCGCTAAAATATAGTTTTCAGTTCTTAGTTTTCAGTTTTCAGAAAATTCATAATTCATAACTCATAATTCATGAAACTATTCCTAATAGACGCCTACGCATTAATTTATCGTTCGTATTATGCTTTTATCAAAAATCCGCGGATCAATTCAAAAGGATTGAACACTTCGGCCATTTTTGGTTTTATCAATTCGCTCGAAGACGTGCTGAAACGTGAGAACCCGACGCATATAGCCGTAGGATTCGATCCTCCCGGCCCTACTTTCCGGCACGAAGTATTCGGCGATTACAAAGCCCAAAGAGAAGAAACGCCGGAAGCCATCCGTCTTTCCGTTCCCTATATTCGCGAGATCATCAGCGCCTACCGTATCCCAATACTCGAAGTACCACGTTTCGAAGCCGACGATGTGATAGGCGCCATTGCCAAACAAGCCGAAAAAGAAGGTTTTGAGGTTTATATGATGACGCCCGATAAAGATTACGGACAATTGGTATCGGATCGTATCTTTCAATACCGCCCTAAATTCGGAGGCGACTACGAAGTGCTGGGCGTTCCGGAGGTTTTGGCTAAATATGATTTGCAATCGGTAGGCCAAATCACTGACTTGCTGGGATTGATGGGCGACAAATCCGATAACATACCGGGCTGTCCGGGCGTTGGCGAAGTAACGGCGCTGAAGTTATTGAAAGAATTTGAAACGATCGAAAATCTGATCGCACATACCGGACAACTAAAAGGCAGCCTGAAAACAAAAATAGAAGAAAATGTAGAACAAATCCGTTTTTCCAAATTCTTAGCTACCATTGTGACAGATGTCCCCGTCAACTTTGACGCTTCGGCGTGCATACGTAAAGAGCCTTATAAAGAGAAATTGACGGAAATATATACCGAACTTGAATTTCGCAGTTTTATCCAAAAATTATCCGGCGAGAGCGATGTCAAAAAAAATAATTCACAGTCACTTCAACTTTCTCTTTTTGGAGATTCGCCGGAAACAAAAGACGCAAAATCCGCTTCGCAACCGGCACAACTTTCTCTTTTTGGGGATGCCTTCGAAGAATATGTGGAACCTGCATCCTTGCCGGAGGCTAATGACTTTTTTTCAGATATAAACAATACGCCCCACAACTATTATTTAGTGGATACGGACGAAAAACGCCACGAATTGGGCGCTTTGTTGCTTTCGCACGATGCTTTCGCCTTCGATACGGAAACCGACGGGATTAATACGCTGACAGCGAGGTTGGTCGGCATATCGTTTGCCGTAAAGGAATTTGAAGCGTGGTATGTGCCCGTGCCCGAATCCATCGACGACGCGCTACCTGTTTTGACGCCTTTCACAGCCGCTTTGCAAAATCAAAAAATCATGAAAATCGGGCAAAATATCAAATTTGATATACTTGTACTGCGGAAATACGGTATTCACGTGGCAGGCACTTTATTTGATACCATGATTGCGCATTACCTGTTGAACCCTGAACTAAGGCACGGCATGGATTTTATGGCCGAAACGTGTTTGCAGTACAAACCCATTCCGATTGAAGCGCTTATTGGAGCCAAAGGGAAGAGTCAGTTGACAATGCGCTCTGTTCCCATTCAAAAAGTGTGCGACTATGCCGCCGAAGATGCCGATGTGACGCTACGGCTAAAAAACCACCTTGCCCCGCTATTATCTTCGGAAAACCTGAATGCTTTATTTTATGATATTGAAACGCCGTTGGTATACGTGTTGGCAGAAATGGAATATACCGGCGTGACGCTCGACCGCGAAGCATTGAAACAAAGTTCGGAGGTGTTAAGAGCGCATATCGGCAATCTTGAAGTAGAGATATATCAATTAGCAGGATTGCCATTCAATATCAACTCGGCAAAACAGGTTGGCGAAATCCTTTTTGACAGATTGAAAATCAGCGACAGTAAAATTAAAAAAACCAAGACAGGAAGTTACAGTACAAGTGAAGACATATTGGAAAAACTGCAAAACAAACATCCGATTATTGAAAAATTGCTTGAATACAGAGGGCTGAAAAAGTTGCTGAGCACCTACGTTGATGCGCTTCCCGAAATCATCGAACCCTCAACAGGGAAAATACATACTTCTTTTAATCAGACGGTTACATCGACAGGCCGTTTGAGTTCCACCAACCCAAATTTGCAGAATATCCCGATACGCGACGATAAAGGCCGCGAAATACGCAAAGCGTTTACGCCCGACAATGCGGATTGCGTATTTTTTTCTGCCGACTATTCGCAAATCGAATTACGTATCATGGCTCATTTGAGTAATGACACCAATATGATTGAGGCATTTGCAGGCGGCGCCGATATCCATGCGGCAACGGCGGCCAAGATTTACGGCCTTCCTTTATCGGCCGTAACATCCGATATGCGTCGCAAAGCAAAAACAGCCAATTTCGGCATTATCTATGGCATTTCCGCTTTCGGACTGTCGGAAAGATTACATATTTCGAGGGCGGAAGCAAGAGATTTGATCGACGGTTATTTCAAATCTTATCCGCAAGTAAGAGATTATATGGATAGCAGCATCCGGGTAGCCAAAGAAAAAGGCTATGTGGAAACAATTTTCAAACGCAAACGCTTTTTGGCTGATATCAATTCAAATAATTCGATCGTACGGGGGTATGCCGAACGCAATGCCATCAATGCGCCCATTCAGGGTAGCGCCGCCGACATTATCAAGGTTGCTATGGTGCAGATTTTCAATCGGTTCAAAAAAGAAAAACTGCGCAGCAAAATGATTTTACAGGTACACGACGAATTGAATTTCAATGTCTGGAAAGACGAGTTGGAACAAGTCCGGCAAATTGTCCTCGAAGAAATGGAAAACGCCGTCAAACTGCAAGTTCCGTTGATAGCCGATTGCGGTGTAGGCGAAAACTGGTTAGAAGCGCATTGAAGAGTTATGAGTTAAGAGATAAGAGATAAGAGTTAAGAGTTAAGAGATGGGAAAATAGGGGAAGTTAGGAAAATTCATAATTCATATTTCATAATTTCGGGTGCATTTCAATTTGTCGCACAAATTAAGGCTGAAAGCCTTGTAATCAATAGCGTAGGGTGAAGCCCTACGGATTGAATGACACCTCCCGAAAAAGCCCTGAAAGGGTGATATCCTGATTTCGCCCTTTCAGGGCTAATTGACTTGACACACCTGAATAATAGGGCGATGCCCTATCCTGATGCTTTTGCCCTTTCAGGGCAATCCAATAATGAGAAAGTGTTATGCGACAAATTGAAATGCACCCGTATCGGTACATTTTTTCTAATTTTGATTTTTTTTTATTATAAAAAGCGTACATTTGCACGCTTTTTTATTGAACCACCTTATGAGTAAAAGGGATATAGAAACATTATACATGCAGGAATCGTTCGACGATATGGATGAGGGAGTCGGTATTGTCATGCCTATTTTGATGGAATGCGATAAGGATGAAGATTTTTCAGACGGCCTGGAAAACATAGGCGAAGAAATTCCTATCCTTGCTTTGCGCAATATGGTTCTGTTTCCGGGCGTTGCCGTGCCTGTGATGGTGGGACGCGCCAAATCGATGCGATTAATCCGCGAGGCCGACCACAAAAAGAAGATGGTGGGCGTATTATGTCAAAAAGAAACGGAAATAGAAGACCCTAACTACGAAGATTTGTTTAATATCGGCGTGGTTGCCGAAATAATCCGTGTGTTGGAAATGCCCGACGGTACCACAACAGCTATCCTGCAAGGGAAAAAAAGATTCCTCTTACACCGGACGACAGAAAAAGAGCCGTTTCTTATGGGACACATCTCCCTGCTGGAAGACAAAATACCACGTAAAAACGACCGCGAGTTTGAAGCGTTAGTATCAACCATCAAAGATTTAACAATCAAAATATTAAATGCCTCAATCGAGCCGGCAAGAGACTTGATTTTCTCGATACGGAACAACCAGAATTTCCTTTACCTGATCAATTTTTCATGTTGCAACCTTATCACGCTTTCGCCCGAAAAACAGGAGTTATTGGCCATTGACGATCTGAAAGATCGCGCCTACCGGTTACTGTTTATATTAAACCGTGAATATCAGTTGCTGGAATTGAAAGCGTCGATTCATTTGAAAACACACGAAGACATCAACAAACAACAGAAGGAATATTTTCTGCAACAACAAATCAAAGCCATCCAGGAAGAACTGGGCGGCAATATGAACGACATAGAAATAAAGGAGTTAAGAGAAAGGGCGTCGCAAAAGAAATGGAATAATACGGTAAGTGAAACTTTCGAAAAGGAGGTAAACAAACTTGAGCGACTGCATCCGCAATCGCCTGATTATTCAACACAGTTTCAGTATATTCAAACAGTCATCTCACTTCCATGGAACGAATTCAGCAAAGACAGTTTCAACCTGAAACGCGCACAGCGCATCCTCGATAGAGACCATTTCGGCATGGAAAAAGTAAAAGAACGGATCATCGAACATTTGGCCGTGTTGAAGCTGAAAAACGACCTGCGCTCGCCCATTCTGTGTTTGTACGGCCCTCCCGGAGTCGGCAAAACCTCCTTAGGAAAGTCGATTGCAGAAGCGTTGAACCGCAAATATGTGCGTATTTCTTTAGGAGGATTGCACGATGAAGCTGAAATTCGCGGACATCGCCGGACATATATCGGTGCAATGGCAGGCCGGATTATCCAGAATCTGCTTAAAGCAGGCACCTCAAATCCCGTTTTTGTGCTGGATGAAATTGATAAAGTAGGCAATGATTATAAGGGCGATCCGGCTTCGGCATTATTGGAAGTGATGGATCCCGAACAAAATGAGGCTTTTCATGATAATTACTTAGATATTGATTTCGATCTGAGCAAAGTATTGTTTATCGCTACGGCCAATAATCTTACGACCATATCAAAACCGTTGTTAGACCGGATGGAATTGATAGAAGTAAGCGGATACATTATCGAAGAGAAGATTGAGATTGCGATCAAGCATCTCATTCCCAAACAAATGAAAGCGCACGGGATTCCTGTCGACCGTGTTAAATTCCTGCGTTCCACCGTACTGAAAATTGTCGAATCCTATACGCATGAAAGCGGCGTGCGCGAAATGGAAAAGAAATTAGCCAAAATATTTCGCAAGATGGCGCGTCAATTGGCTTCAAAAGAAGAAATACACGAAGTAGTCAAACCCGAACATATCGAAAAATATCTTGGCGTTGCCGAATATACATTAGATAAATACCAGGGCAATCAATACGCCGGCGTGGTAACAGGTTTGGCATGGACTGCCGTTGGCGGTGAAATTCTTTTTGTCGAATCGAGTTTAAGCCTTGGGAAAACCGCAAAACTGACAATTACAGGTAATCTGGGCGATGTAATGAAAGAATCGGCCATTTTGGCATTGGAATATGTACATGCCCATGCCGAACAATTACATATCGCGGAGGAAATGTTTGAAACGCGCAACGTGCATGTTCATGTGCCCGAAGGGGCCATTCCGAAAGATGGCCCAAGCGCAGGTATTACAATGGTTATCTCGTTGGTATCAATTTTTACGCAACGCAAGGTAAAAAACAACCTTGCAATGACAGGCGAAATTACGTTACGCGGTAAAGTACTCGCTGTCGGCGGTATCAAGGAAAAAATATTAGCTGCCAAACGCGCAGGCATACACGAAATAATCCTGTCGAGCGAAAACCGCAAAGACGTCAACGAGATAAAAGCCACATACATAGACGGGTTGACCTTTCATTATGTCGATGATATCATGCAAGCTGTTGAACTGGCGCTATTATGAACATACGCCTTGCGAGGTAACAAAATCGAATAGGGCGAAAGATTTTTCGCCCATACAAATCATTAACGATTAATCTACTGCCAAATCAAATTCATCTACTAATTTTGACAGTAACGGATTTATCTTATTCAGCAATTCAAATTTTTCGGCAGAAGTATATGCTATTTTTTTTCCCATTTTTTCGTCAACATGGACGGACATTTGGATCATATCGTTTTTCAATTGAGTACGTAATGATTTGAGTAATCCGAGTTTACTGTTTAACAGCTCTTCCTTTTGAGTCGGATTGTGTACCCTTACTTCAAATTTGAAGTTATCCAATAAAACAGGTTTACAGTTGATCATTGTATTTTTGAGATGCGCTTTTTCTTCGATAGTTTTCGAAAAGGCGTCCCAATATTTTATTAAGTCATTCTCGTTGAATGGAGTGGATTGTTGCTGCGTTTCGTGGGTAGTTGGTTGAATTTCAGGTTCCGGTTCCTTAATCAAACTTTTGATAGAGGTTGTTTTGAGTGTGCGCGATAGATTTGCCGGAATTGACGCCGTCGCATCTTTTGCCTGTGTATTATTTGCGTCGGAGAACCTTGGCGTTTCCGGTGCGGGATGTTGTTTGGCGGATGTTGATGTGGGAGCCGGTGGTTGTCCGGCTGTTTTTGTGGATGAAAGTAAATCAGGTATCGGGTTGATCATTTTTTTTTTATCGTCCGGCGTTATTTGGCCGGCCTCACGGATTTGACACAGTTGAATCAGCGTCAATTCCAATAACAATCGTTTGTTTCGACTGTCGCGGTAATCCAGATCGCATTGATTGGCTAATTCGATCGCCTTGAACAGCAACTGTTCGGGGCATTGCTTAGCCATTGTCCTGTAGCGGTCGCGTATAGAAGCGCCCACTTCGAGTAGCACCAATGTACTTTCATCTCTGCAAACCAATAAATCCCGGAAGTGAGCGGCTAATCCCGTAATAAAATGCTGTCCGTCGAATCCCTTTTCCAAAATTTCGTTCAACAGCAACAAGCAACTGCGGATTTCGCCTTGTAGCAGGGCGTCGGTAATGCGGAAATGGTATTCATAATCAAGCACATTCAGGTTTTCTATGACCGACTGATACGAAATACTTCCACCCGCATAACTTGCCACCTGATCAAAGATAGACAAAGCATCGCGCAAACCGCCATCGGCTTTCTGAGCGATCACATTCAATGCTTCCGGTTCGGCCGTGATATTTTCGTTCGATGCCACATATTGCAGATGTTCAACCATATCGGCAATACTTATTCGCGTAAAATCATATATCTGGCAACGCGACAGAATGGTTGCCAACACTTTCTGTTTTTCGGTAGTTGCCAAAATAAAAATGGCATACTTGGGAGGCTCTTCGAGTGTTTTCAGAAAAGCGTTAAAAGCCTGCTGGCTGAGCATGTGTACCTCGTCAATGATATATACCTTGTATTTACCGAGTTGCGGAGGTATGCGTACCTGATCGATCAGCGTACGGATATCATCGACCGAGTTGTTGGAAGCAGCATCCAATTCGTGGATGTTCAGCGACCGTTGTTCGTTAAATGATATGCACGATTCGCAATCATTACATGCTTCGCCGCCGGAGGTCAACTTCAAGCAGTTGATTGTTTTGGCAAAAATTCGGGCGCATGAAGTCTTTCCAACGCCACGCGGACCACTAAAAAGATAAGCATGCGCTAATTTATTATTTAGAATAGCATTTTTTAAAGTGGTGGTTAAAGACTTCTGTCCCACCACATTGTTAAATGTCGAGGGACGATATTTTCTGGCTGAAACAATATAATTTTCCATATTTATCCGATTCTAAAGACAAAGATAAGATTTTTTTTTTACTTTTGCATAAATATTTTGAAAGTGATGTCTGCATTGAAAAAAATTTATACGCTATACCTCTCAAAACTCAACAAGTATTGGGTTACATTCGCTATTTTCCTGTTCGTTACATTTGTTTTTGGAGATAGTAATGTCTATATTCGCGACAAGTATGACAAAAAGATTTACATTCTGGAACAGGAAATAAAATATTACCAAAAGGAAATAGAGCTGAACAGGAAGAAGTTGGACGACCTTAATACAAGTAAAGAACGATTGGAACGTTTTGCCCGCGAAGAATATTTTATGAAGAAACCGGATGAAGATATATTTATCATTGAAGACTAAAATTTCTTTAACTCCTGATATAATCGCTGAATGGGCAATCCCATTACATTGTAGAAAGAGCCGGTGATACTTTTTACCCCAATATAGCCTATCCACTCCTGGATACCGTAAGCGCCTGCTTTGTCGTAAGGATGGAAAGTATCCACATAACGAATAATGTCATCTCGTTCCAATTCGGCAAAATCAACGGCGGATTGAACGGCAAATTCGACTTGTTTTTCGAGCGACGTCATTACCACGCTTGTAACAACTTCGTGCGTTCGCCCGGACAGTAATTGTAACATACGGATGGCGTTGTCGCGGTCAACCGGTTTCTCAATGATCCGGCCTTCAATGATTACGACCGTATCAGCTGTGATAATCAACTCATTTTCTTTGATTGTCGCATGGTACGCATTGGCTTTCTTTCGAGCAATATAACAGGGCACTTCGTTTGCCGGCATATCCGGCGGAAACGATTCGTCGATATCCGGGATAATCCGTACTTCAAAGGGGATGCCCAAACCGCTCAGTAATTCTTTACGGCGGGGAGAGTTGGAGGCAAGGATCAGCTTATGTGCCATTTCACCAACCGAAAGCATTGTTTTTCATCCAAGTACCCTGCGCTTTCATCGTTTGTTCGATGATATCGCGTGCGACGCCTTCGCCACCATTCCTTGCAGAAATATATTTGGATAGCGCCTTAATTTCCGGCGCAGCAGAAGCGGGCGCAACCGGCAAACCTACTCTTTTCATTATATCATAATCGGGAATATCATCGCCTGCATAAGCAATGTCTTCGTCTTTCAATCCTGTTTTTCGGAGGAAATCTTCATAATCAATTATTTTGTTCGAACTGCTCAGGTAAATATGTTGCACGCCCAAGCGTTCAAATCGTAACCTGATATTTTCGGTATAGGCCCCTGTGATGATACCCACCTGATAGCCTTGTTTGACAGCTAACTGCAACGCATATCCATCTTTGATATTCACGGTACGCAGCGGGTCGCCGTTTTCGGCCAACGGTATACAGTCGGACGATAAAACGCCATCCACATCAAACAGAAATGCTTTGATGCCGGATAAATCATATTTTATATTACTCATATTTACAGCTATTGTCTGATGGTTTTATTGGGCGAAATATTTTTCGCCCCTACATGGTTTTCATAAATCTGCCGGTATGCACTTTTTCCCACAATAAATTTGATTCGTCAAAAGATTTCCGTTCCTGATCTTTATGTCCGAATCCGATAATGGATAACACACCGAGATGAGGAGGGATATCAAGTAGATCACGGACATACTGCTCCGACTCAAACCCGCTTTCAGTCAGGCGACTCCTGACCTGACACCAACAAGCGCCTATTCCCAGATCTTCAGCCTGAAGTTGCATATAAATCGAGGCAATCGAGGCGTCTTCAATCCAGGCGTCACTTATGTTTGAATCGCCCAATACAACAACAGCCAATACACATTCGGCCAAAAAACCGGCACCGTGTTTTTTGCATAAGGCTAATTGGCTGATTAAATGATTATCTTCAACTGCTACAAACTGCCAGGAATGAGCGTTTTTGGAAGTCGGAGCCATCAAGGCTGCCTTGAGAATCAATGCAACCTGTTCGGGTGAAAGAAGGTCTTGTTTAAATTTGCGTGTACTTCGACGGCGGATTATCAGCGACGTAAAACTGTCCATGCCTTTTTTAAAAAAATAATTTTAAACATATTATAATCACTTGCATTCAAGCATGATATTTTCTGAAAACTGAAAACTGAGAACTGAAAACTATCTAATTTGCTAAAACAATTTGTGTCTGCAAGTCTTTATACAATGGGTTGATCGTATGATCCTTATGAAGGATTAGTCCGGTAAGCCCGGCATTGGATATGCAGTTTAATTCGATAAGTTCCGGACACTTGCTTACATCTAATGACGGTTGAAGGCGGTTGGCTGCACAATATAAATAATTCAATTCCGTACATGCGTTCACGTTCAGCGTTGTCAGCGAAGCATTCGAACAATATAACGTATGAAGCGCCCTGCAACCGGTCAAAATCAACGACGTTAATGTCGGCATATTTCTACAGTCCAATGCGACCAAAGAACTACAACCGGATAAATCTAATGAGGTGATTTTATTGTCATTGCAAAATAATTCTTCCAACCGGGTTTGATTACGAACGTTGATTTCGGTAATAAAATTACTCTCACAATTGAGTGCCGTCAGATTAATGCTATTGATTTTCAATGAAGTCAGTTGGTTGCCCGAACAATTCAATTTGGCAAGTTTGGTACATTCATCAAGCGTTATAGCTGTTAATGCGTTTCCTCTGCAATCTATTTCAGTCAAGTCAATACATCCTTTTATATTTAATTCGGATAACCGGCTGTTAAAACAGTTTAATACGGATAATTTCTGACATCCCGAAACATTTAACGTCTCTAATTTGATATATTCCAAATTCAGATTTTCCAATGCTATACAACCGCTGAGATTCAAGGTTTCCAAGGTTTGTCCTCCTTCTCCCCATTCGCGGTAGGAGAATGTTTTTAATGAGGTTCGATTAGACAAGTCGAGCGAACTGAGCCGGACAGGAATAAATAATTCCACATTGACTATTTGAAAATTTTTGCTTAAATCAATCAAATCCTGGTTTGTCCCTTCAAGTCTGATATTTTCTAAAAGCGGATTATTCGCCAAATCCATTCCGACAAAAACAGAATTTTCACAATGCAATGTTTTGAGTAAAGGGCAATGACTTACATCTAAATTTTCCGTATCAACAATATACAGTTCCTCAAGGTTCGGACAATTACGCAAATCCAAAAAAAGACCTTCGGCGGCGATAGACAATGATTTTAACGTCGTACATCCTTCAATATTCAAATCGGTTAAATTAGAATCGCTGCAGTCCAACACTTCCAATACCGACATACCGACGTCTAAAAAAGCCAGATTAGGGCCTCCGCAATATAACTCTTTCAAAAACTTGTTATTATGGAAATTAAGTGAGTCTAACTTATGACCGGATATATCCAATGTTTTGACAGCGGTATTGAGATAGACCGAATCCAAAGATCCACCATTACGGCAACTTAATGTTTCCAATAACGGATTATTCGTAATATCTATTACCCTCACAAAAGTACCATCACAAATCAATGTTTTCAGTTTTGGATTTTTGCTTACATCGATGGCGCTGATTTTAACATTGGAACATATCAATTCTTCTAAGTTAGGCAAGTCTTCGATGCCAACCATCCTGTAGATTACTCTATCTGAACAATCTATTTTTGTAATCAATGCAGCTTCTTGCGGACTGATCGTCCCATCTCCGTCAAGGTCGAAATTTTCCAGTAAATAAGCTTTGAAGGTATAATCCATGATTGGCAACGGATCATCATCTTTTTTACATGCGAACAGGAAAGAAAAACATAAAAAGAATGTAATGAACTTTATGTATTGTATGTGTCGTGTGTGTTGCATTATAAATTATTTGGAAATCCATTTTTTATTGAGAAACTCAATTACTTCGTCTGTGATATTATAAGCATCGTCAGCAAAAATAATGGGATTGACAGTATTAGATGATCCTGTACTGAAAATAATATGGTAATTTTTCACTTGATTATATTCTTTCAAATGGCTTACAATGGTGTCGCGCATTTGTATGTTCAATCTTTGAATTTCCTCCATTAACTCCATTTGCATTTTGTCAGCCGTATCTTCTAATTCCTGCTGTTGTCTTATTACACGCTGTTGTTCCTGTTGGGCTCTTTCTTGTGTGGCAAAAGCATTGTTTTGATATCTATATTGGAATGATTCAATGGCTGTCTGCAAATTACGCTGCTGTTGGGCAAGATATGCGCGGGTATTTTCATTTTTTTTCGTAATTTGTTCGTTCAGGTCGATTGAGAAGAAATATTTTTCTATCAATAAATCCGCATCAATATACGCCACAGGTAAAGAAGATGTAAACTCATTCGCAGCTGGTGATTCTGCCTTTGAGGTCTTGTTTACATTCCTGTTCCCCGAAAGGAACAAAACAAATAAAATAATTACGGCAACTGCTAAAACTCCGTCAATCACATAGTGTACATTTTTCATATCAATCTTTTTGTCATTAAGTATTTTTTTCTATATTTGTGGGCACAAATATACAAGATTAAACGAAATGGATTGTTTTTTTAAATAAAAATGTTTCTTTTTTTAATGATTATTACATTGTGTCTTTAAAAAATGACAATAAATAACAAATTTTAACAATAACAACAATGAAACAAATTACTGATTTACAACCTGCCATTGTATGGAAATACTTCCACAAAGTCACACAAATACCACGTCCTTCGAAGAAAGAAGAGAAAATAATCCGATACTTAGAAACTTTTGCATCGGAGCATAATCTTTCCATCAAAACAGACACGGTTAATAATGTATTGATATCCAAGCCGGCCACTCCGGGTTTTGAACATCTGCCTGTCGTGATACTTCAGTCGCATTTGGACATGGTATGCGAAAAAAACGGCGATGTAACGTTTGATTTTGAAAATGACCCGATTGAAACAATTATTGATGGCGAATGGGTAAGAGCTAACGGCACGACGTTGGGCGCTGACAATGGAATCGGCGTCGCCGTTGCTTTGGCAATTCTGGCGTCCGGCGATATTGAGCATGGTTCGATTGAATGTCTGTTTACCGTCGATGAAGAAACGGGATTGACAGGAGCCAATGCTTTGACCAAAGGATTTATGAACGGAACAATTCTGTTGAACTTAGACAGTGACGGGGAAGGCGAGATGTTTGTGGGATGTGCAGGCGGCAAAGGGACTGTTGCCACATTCACCTTTGAGCCGGTTGCCGCACCTGCATCAATGACATATCTTCGTATCGGTATATCCGGTTTAAACGGCGGACATTCAGGATGTGATATTCATAAAGGTTTGGGAAATGCCAATAAAATCATAGCTCGTTTTCTGTATTTGTTGAAAAAGGATTTTCCTTTTGTGCTTGCCTCAATAAATGGCGGAAATCTGCACAATGCAATTGCCCGTGAAGCATCAGCCCTCATCGGTATAGAAGGAAACAATAAGGAAGAGGTACGCGTGCTGTTGAATTGCTTTGCGGCAGATATTGAAAATGAATTGAAGTATGCAGATCCTAATGTACAGCTGACGATGGAAACGGTTAGTGCACCTGATCATTGCTTTAGCAACGAATTTGCAGATAAATTGATCAATGCCTTGCTGGCTTGTCCGCATGGAGTCGTCGGTATGAGCCATGCCATCGAAGATTTGGTGGAGACCTCTACCAATTTAGCTTCGGTCAAGATGACAGACAATCATACCGTTGTAGTCGGAACAAGCCAACGCAGTTCGATCGAATCGGCCAAAAACGCCATCGCCGACCAGGTAGCCGCTACATTTTTATTAGCCGGCGCTGAGGTTCAGCAAGGCGAAGGTTATCCCGGCTGGGCGCCCAATCCCGATTCAAAAGTTTTGAAAGCAGCTCAGGAAACATATCGGAAGTTATTCGATAAAGACCCGCAAGTTAAAGCCATCCATGCAGGTCTGGAATGTGGATTGTTTCTTGATAAATATCCTTATCTTGATATGATATCCTTTGGCCCGACAATGTTAGATATACACTCGCCCAACGAACGCCTCGAAATCGTAACTGTCGATCTGTGGTGGAGGCATCTTTTGGAGTTGTTGAAGAATGTGAGGGTATAAAATATTATCACTTTAAAAACGTTACTTTTATTAGAGTTTAGTTATTAGAGTTTAAAGTTTAGTTTTTTTTAAATCTTTAAATCATTAAATCATTCAGAATTGATTAATGAACAGACAAATTGTGTCTTTATTTTTTATCTTGCTGATTAGCATATTGGCCGGATGCACGAGGTTCGACGATTTTTCAACCAATCCGAATCACAAGTTGCGTTTTTCGGTCGATACGCTTGCTTTCGACACGATTTTTTCAACGATAGGCTCTACCACAAAGCAATTTTTGGTATATAACCCCAACAACGAAGCGTTGAAAATCGAATCGATCGTATTGGCAAGCGGTGGAAATAGCGGTTTCCGTTTCAATGTGGACGGCCGTAAAGGCGAATCATTTCGGGATATCGATATTTGGCAAAAAGACAGTCTGTTTGTGTCCGTAGAAATAACCGTAAATCCGAATGACGCCAATCAACCGGTGGTTATTGAAGATTCGATCCTCTTTTTTACCAACGGAAACAAACAATCCGTCCTGCTGCAAGCCTACGGACAAGATATACATTTGATAAAAGGAGGCGTTATACTGTATAACGACACTACACTTACGGCTGATTTGCCTTATCTTGTCTATGACAGTTTGATAGTCGCCGAAGGAATAACAGTGACCATTATGCCCGGAGCAACATTTTTTATGCACAACAATGCCAATCTGATTATATCAGGTACGGTAAAAGCCAAAGGAACGTCCGATAATCCCATCATCTTCAGAGGTGACCGATTGGATTATATTCCGCTGTCGGATATGCGATTGCCCTACGATGTGATTCCCGGACAATGGGGAGGGATCTTTTTTAATGCAACAAGTTTTGAGAATGAGTTTGATTATATGATTGTTCGTAATGGCATTACCGGATTGACATTTCGTGAATCTTCGCCCGATCAACTAAAGATACAGATCAACAATTCGCAGATCACCAATATGGATTCCACCACATTTGCAGCCAACAATTGTTATATCGAGGCGATTAACAGCGAGTTTAGTAACTCTACCTACGCAACCGTCGCGCTAACCGGAGGCAAGTATCAATTTACCCATTGTACATTAGCGAATTATAAATTAATGGGTCATTCAAGATATCCCGGATATACTTGCCTGATGCTGGCAAATCAAACAAACAAAGAAGACCCTTTTTTCCCGATCCAACAAGCTTTTTTCGATAATTGCATCATTGATGGAGGCCATTCGGCCGATTCAACTCTTCTGTATAGCGGTGAAATTTTCTTTGACACTTCCGAACAGGATAAACCGGGAAATGCCGAAACATTCAATTACCGTTTCAATGCCTGTCTGATAAAAACCGCCCGTGTGGATGATGTGCGTTTCGAAAATTGCCTGTTTGCGACAAGCCCGACTTACTTAAAAACCGGCCAAAAAGAAGATACCTATTCGTTCGATTTCCGATTGGCCAACGAATCTGCAGGAATAGGTCAGGCCGATCGTACGATTGCAGCCATATATCCGGTTGACCGCTATGGCGTTAACCGACTGACAAGTCCGGATGGCCCGACGATTGGCGCATACGAGTATGTTTATCAGGATGATGATTAGTTGTTAGTTGTTAGTTGTTAGTTGTTAGTTGTTAGTTGTTAGTGATAAATTATGAACTGCAAAAGTCCCGCAGGGACGATATTTTATTAACCGTAGGTTTTAACCTACGGACAAAGAATAACATACGTCAAAAGTCCCGCAGGGACGACACATTGTCTTGAATGACTAATAATAAAAATAATTTTCGATTTTCAAATGCACCATTTTAGAAAAAGTTCGTTATTAATATTTGTTTTTTGTGTACTCTTTCTGCCTGTTGCCTGCTCACAGGTTTCCGTGCATGACTTTCGGGTCATGTTTTATAATGTGGAAAACCTGTTTGATACGGTTGATAATCCCAAAACAGACGACGATGAATTTACGCCGACCGGCGCTCGCAGATGGACCCCACGACGCTATCATGCACATTTGCAGCAGACTGCCAAGGTAATCAATGCAGTGGGCGAATGGGATACGCCTGCGCTGGTAGGACTGTGTGAAGTAGAAAACGACTCAGTCGTTGTTCATTTGCTCAATCGCACACCCCTCAGACAACAGAATTACAGGTATTGCATCACTAACAGTATTGATGCCCGCGGAATCAATGTTGTACTCCTCTATCAACGCGATAAATTTCAATACATTGATCATCAATCCAAAAGGATTCAATTTACACAAACAGGAAGGCGATCGCGTGATATACTGCATGTCACAGGAAGAATTCTTTCCGGCGATACGTTGGATGTATTTGTCTGCCATTTTCCCTCCCGCTCAGGCGGCGAAAAAGAGACGGAACAGGCGCGGTTGGATGCAGCCGGATACTTACGTCAGCTATGTGATTCGATTTACAGTCAACGTGAAAAAACCTGTATATTGGTAATGGGTGATTTCAATGACGAACCGACCGACAAGAGTATTCAAAAAATCCTGTACTCAACCGATCCGCAACGAAACTTAATTCATTTGTTTGCAGATAGAAAATCATTGAATAATCCGGGAAGTTATAAATTTCAGGGCGAATGGAACCAATTGGATCAAATGATGATTAGTCGGCCAATGGCTTCTTTTTTGAAATCCGGAAGCCCTCGTATTTTTAATGAACCGTTTTTATTTACTGCCGATAGAACCAACAGAGGTCAGCGCCCCAAAAGAATTTTTTATGGTTTCAGGTATGAGGGTGGATTTAGCGACCATCTACCCATTGTGGCAGACTTTAGAATTGACAATGGACAATTGATAATTGATAGTGAAAAATAAGAAAAAAAATAATTATTTTCAAGCTTTTATGCTTTCGTGTTTTCGCGTCTTCGCGTCTTCGCGCCTCATTTTTAATTCTCAATTGTTTCGAATTTCCCATTGTCAATTGTCAATTGTCAATTGTCAATTATATCTGTGTTTCCTTCTCTGTTTTACCTCAATAACAGCGCAGCCCTTACGCCCCCCATTAGACATACCCTTGTTACTGAGCGGCAATTTTGGAGAGTTAAGAAGCAATCATTATCATTCGGGACTTGATTTTAAAACGCAGGGCGTAGAAGGGAAAGCGGTTATTGCCGTACAGGACGGTTATATCTGCCGGGTTGTGGTAGGCCCCTGGGGGTACGGCAATGCCCTATATTTATCGCATGGCGACAGTATCATGACGCTGTACGGTCATTTACAACGATTTACGAACAATGTTGCTGCTTTTGTGAAATCAAAACAGTATGAGAACGAACGTTTTGAAGTTGACGTCCGGTTGACGCCCGATGATTTTCCGGTAAAAACAGGCGATATCATTGGATATAGCGGCAATTCAGGCAGTTCAGGCGGCCCTCATCTGCATTTTGAAATTCGGGATATGCTGACGGACGAAGTCATAGACCCCCTCCCCTACTATACCGACAGGATAAAAGATACACGCACCCCCAAATTAAAAGCGCTCATGGTATATCCGATAGAAAATGAAGGCGTTGTCAATGGATCGCAACAAAAACGAAGGATGTTACCGGTCGCATCGCAAGACGGCAGACAAATCGTCACTGACAAAATAGAAGCATGGGGGAAAATTGCTTTCAGCGTTAATATTGACGATTATATGGATGGAACGACCAATGTTTACGGCGTAAAAGAATTGACAATGTTTGTAGATAACCAAAAAGTATTTCACAGGGTGTTAGACCGTTTTAATCTGAGCGATACGCGCTACATGAATGCATGTATTGATTTTGAAGAATGGAAAGAAAAGCGGTCGTTTTTTACCAAAACATTTGTAGAACCGGGCAATCATTTGCCTTTTATAACCAGCAAAAACAGGGGATACATCATCATTGATGAGCCTCGCACCTATCAGGTCACTTTTCAATTAACCGATGCTTACGGCAATACAAACCTGATCACAGCAGAAGTGACAGGCAAAGAACAACCTGTCACACATACAAATACGAACGGTGCCACCTTGTTCTACCTGAATGGCGAGAATCAATTTGGCGCGAAAGGGATCAGGTTGTTTATCCCACGCGGATGTTTATATAATTCTCTTTATTTTCAACACCGGATTATCGTTGATTCGACCTATTTCTCAGATATTCATATACTTCACAACAAACCAATTGCATTGCATCGTCCGGCTCAATTGTCATTGCGGATTTTGGAGGACACATTGATAGAAAAACGCCAATATGGTATTGTGACGATAGTGAACAAAAGAAATAGCTGGATAGGAGGAACTTACCGCGATGGATGGATAGATGCCAACATAAATGAGTTTGGTGTCTATGCTGTGGTGGCGGACAAAAAGCCACCTGTCATAACGCCGCTCGAACAATCTCAATGGATGACAAGAGGTATTATTTCATTTCGCCTTACGGATAATTTGAGTGGTGTAGCAGCGTACAGAGGCGAGATTGATGGTAATTATGCACTTTTTGAGATGGATGGTAAAAAATCATTGATAATATATAAATTAGACAAAGAACGTTTAACACGCGGAAAACATACGCTCTCATTGACTGCAACAGATGCCTGCGGAAACCGGAAAGTCTTCGAAACAACGTTCGTTTACTGAATTCGACTGTCCATGAACAACTCAAAATGTAAAAACTCTCTATACAAAGGGTAAAGCATTTGCGATAATACATGAGGGCTAATCAATTCATTGTTAAACAACGCTGTCAGCGAATTTAGCAAATCGCTATACCGTTCATCTTTCTTTATCATTTGATCCATAACGCTTTCCGAATATTCCAGTCTTATTTTAACAGACGAAGCATACATATCTTCGGGGGAAGTGCGAGTTACCTGTTGCGGTGAAATACGATAGCGAAGTAATGGCTCTGAAATATTGGCGAATTTAAGCCCTTTGAGCGCCAGCTTTGTCCACAATTTGTAATCCTCGGCGCACGGATAGCTATATGAATAAAGACAACCGGATTGTCTGAGCATCGATACTCTGATCATAACAGAAGGATGAATGACCGGATTGGACAATAACATGGTACTGATAATATCTTTATGCTCCACAGGCCTTTGCATAATGCCTTGCATTTCGCCGAACATAGCTGCATACGAACCACAAATATCAATATCAGGATGGGATTCCATAAAATCAAACTGCGTTTGCAAACGGCAGGGGAACACGATGTCATCGGCATCCATTCGTGCAATATATTTGCCGGTTGCTGCATTTATTCCCTTATTCAATGAAGATATAAAATTGTGCGTATTGGTGATTAAGCGTATGCGATGATCAATGTAACTCTTTACAACTTCGATACTGTTATCCGTAGATCCGTCATCAACTACCAACAGTTCAAAATCGGAAAAGGTTTGTTGTAAGACACTATCCAAGGCATCGCACAAACAGGCTGATGCATTATACACAGACATTACGATTGATATGGACGGTTGATTATTCATAGAGTGAATGGTAAAAATCAAGCATATTTTTCCGGAATACATCCATTGAATATGCTTCTTTGTAACGTTTTCGGGCATTGATTCCTAATCGTTTTCGCTCGTCAGGATTTTGCAGCAGGCACAGCATCTTTTCAGCAAGTAAATCAGTGTCTATTTCAACTTTATCAGGATATTCTGTCACCAGTACCTGCAAGCTACTGATTCCATCTTCAGTCATTTCCGCCAAGCCCGAAGCGGCAGACGTCACCATCGGAAGTCCGTGCATCATCATTTCGATAGCAACATAATTGCATTGTTCGCTCAGTGAAGGCATAATACCGATGTCAGTAAGGGAATATAAATCATAAAGTTTATCTCTGTTAATCAATCCTGTCCAGGTAATGTGTGTCCAAATGTCTTCACATTCTTTCAAATAAATTTCAAAATCCCCATTGCCAGCAATTATAAAATGACAATTTACCTGCGTTTTTAACACGTTCTTGAAAGCGCGCAGTGCACAGGTCAGACCTTTCGCGTTGTCCAATCTTCCTGCAAATAGAAAAACAGGGTCATCGGGTATATGGTATTTTTGTCTCAATGTCAATTTATCCGAAATAGAGTTGCTTTCAATCAGTCCATTGTTTATAACTGTTGTTTTGTTAGGCATGATCTGGTAATCATACTGTAAAATCTGCTGTGTATTTTCAGAAAGACAAATGATCTGATCTGCTGCATCAAAAAGTGTTTTTTCTAATTGATACGATTCTTTAATTATAGTAACAACATCATCAAATTGACTTACTTCAGACGCCAATATTTTTCTGAAATGAGTTACATTACCCATCAATTTTAAACACCATTTTAAATAATTTACCGTAACGACAATTCTGCAATTAAAATTTTTTTTCAATTCTTCGGCTAACTTGCCGCTTGTATGATAATTCAAATGAAAAACGAAATTTCCGGTATCCTTAATATACAATCGTAAAAGAAATACCACATTCCTATAATACAATTCGCGTTGCCTTTTTAGCTCTAAAGATGAATTTCGTTGAATTGGAGGTGAAATGTAAAGATGATGGATATCACCCATTTTTCCTGTTTTCCCTATTTTATCATCTGGTTCATTTGAACCTAAGTGAACAACACAAATATTCATATCGCTGTCTTTTAATGCAGCAATCAATTCCCTGATATAAGTTCCTATACCATACACAATGGAGCTGTCTGGTTCTTCGAAAATATATAAATTCATTTTTGTAGAGACGCGCTTAATCGCGTCTGTATTATTTTTTAATGTTACAAAAGTTGCATCCATGAATTATCAAGATTATGAAAACATGTCAGATTCAATAAGCCTTCGTTTGTCCAACCATTTAATAATCCCATATCAGTTAGTAAATTATCTTCAGACTCTTTCCATTCTTCCCATTCCTTTTCGATTTCGTCGGTTAAGTTCAAATTGAAATAGTTTTGACATATATGAAACCGCTGTAAGTCGTTCATATAAGGAAACATATTCGATATATCCGGTTTACGGATACATTTCCATTGTCGGCATAGTTTGAATGTATCCGCATATTTTTTTGCAAAATCGGATAGCATTGTCAAATTACGAAAAAAGCGATATACATCCAGCTGTTCGTTTTCAGGTACCGCATTTTTTTCTATTCTCAAAGCGATTTCTTTTGCAATATGTTTTAGCGCTTCGTTTAATTTGTAGTCAATTTTTCCGCTACCTCTGACGCGGCAAATAAGATAACGTCCCCATCCCGTTAAACCACCTTCAAGGCTCAAATCCTGATACGGCTCATACATGGCTGCACGATACATCCGCGCATCAAAATCATCGAATAAGTCATCGTCGGCTTCTATAAATCCGTTTTGCAAAAAATATTCAAAACCAACGCCAATTCCAGACAGCCCTGTATCATATCGCACAGAGACTATTTCAGAGATTTGTTCTCGAATTTCTTCAATCAGGTCGAATGCATAATCCTGAAATAATGCGTTTCCTGTATATCGGGCATAGTGGAAGAAAAAGACGGCAATCCCTGTTTTTCCATAAAACAGTCCGGGCTGTTCGGTTAATGTACCATTAATAATCAATGTCTGTAAAATATTATCAAATTGTTTCATTTTTTTATCAATACTAACGTTCCACGTCATTCCGAACTCGATTCGGAATCCCCTTTGCAATTTCACTTGTGTAATATCTCGACAGAAATTCGTAAATCACCATTTCGTGTAACCGGTTTTTAGTACGAAACCACCGGTTCATAGTCATGTGGATCATACTTGTCAGCAATGCATTCAACGAAACTTGAAGTTCACCTGCTGCATCCAAGTCAATTAACTTTCCTGCGATTGGCAAAATTGCCTGCCTGCGAACGTTTACGACTTCAATGATTTCGGTAGCTTCATTTTCCCATAACATGGTATTTTCTATATCCTTGCGAAAAGCGCGGTATTTATCGTTCAATTGTTTTGTGACATGATGCTGCGTAAATCCAAATTCTTTTTTGAAGTTTTCGGCCAATGTATTCAACAAATATTTCCGCTGTGGTAATTTATATGAAAAAGCGCACAAAAGGCTGTCAATCAATACCAATGCCGATTTCCAACGCTGTTGTTCAGAATTATTATCTCCATGCAACTGTAATAGGCGGATGATATATTCGCTGTCAATAAAAAACAAATCCTCGACAATTGAGATGGTATTAGCCCCATAACGTTCCATCTCTCGCTGATAGGTATCGCACTGTATATTCCACACAAATCCTGTATTAACAATTGGATTAAATATTTCATAAAAACGACTGAAAATGACGCCAAAATTTCGCGTTTCCTTCAGATGTAGCCGCAATCGTATATGGAAATCAGGGTCAGAATAACGGATAAAAAACCATTTGTCAATCATGCTGTAATGCAGCATCTCCTTAACATATCCGTTTAATTCGTTTTTCAAAATTGCATCGGCCGTTTTTGTACCGGTATACAATTTTAAATATACCCATTCGCTGCCCGGTATAAACATTCTATCCTCCATATTAATTTCTGAAAACTGAAAACTATTTGACTTTTTATCTGTAAAAAGCAAAAATAAACTCATTCGTAAAAACGCCTTCTGGCCCATGAACAACAGCAGTTTTAGGATTGAACAGAAATTCTTCCAACTGAAAAACAGGACGTTTTTTTACCCCAGAAAGCCAGGCCCTGATACTTAACGAATTATTCATATCAACGAATAATTCATTATCTCCATCGGCAAGCACAACTTTGTCAGGTATATTTCTGCCGTTTTGCCACGCCTTTATTTTTTGCAGGAGTTCGTTATCATCCTTTATTCCGGCAAATGTTTTCGTTTCTTTTTCACGAACTGTCCAGCGAGCCTGTGAAAGGATACAGTTTTTATAAACCACTCGTGGTAAATAATCCAACTGTTGCGCCGCTTCATCCCAACGAAATCCTACTCCGGCACGTCCATTCTGATGTTGCATATCACACAGAAAATGATATACCGGCATGGGATTCTGCCCGCTGTAATTATGTGCTGTACTCATTCGCGGGACAATTTCTTTATTCAATCGTTTGGAACGCAAAATAATTTGGTTGTTTTTCACGGAAACCAACAGATCATCCGGCATTACTTCAAACTCTCTGTTAACTCCCGCTCTTGCAAGGTACGGTATCTCAAACTGACGAAGAACCGGACGGAGCAGAATATTTCCAATTCGCGATTCGGGCAAATGCACAATTTCGGCAAAAATAACATCTGGATACATTTGCGTTTCTTTTTCGGTTATGGCAAGCGTATGATTTAGAATTTGTTTATCCAAATGACAAAAACGCCCCAACAGCGCAGTAGCGCTCATACCACCCGCCGATTTAATGTAAAACGAGCATCCCTGTTCATTGTCTTGCAAAATCTCACATACCACTGAAATAGTAGGCGGCAAATCATCCCATTTTACTTCAACGCCTTTAATGTCGTCGTCGGTCAATTCAATAATCCGTTGCGATGATTGCTGATATTTCTGTAACAGGAGGGATTGAACAGGGGATTGTTGAGGAGTACTTGAAAGCGTATTTCCACGCGGTAGCGCCAAATCATCCACCAGTGGGCTTATATCGCCCGAAGTATTATCGGCATAACCTATTCCCAATTCATTATCCAAAACGAAGAGTAAAGGCATTTCCCTGTCTTCATAACGTTTGAGAAAGTTTTCCCTGAATCGCTTAAGATTTGTTTGTGAGGCAGGTGGGGTAATTTTATTCAAAAAAATAAGCGCCTGTTGAATTTCTTTAATAATCTTACGGCTAACGTTTGCATGTTGCGCCTGTTTGAACATATCCGTTTGGAACAGGTTTTTGATTTCCGCTTCAATTTTAGTATTTTCAATTGTTTTATGAATGTCGGGATAAATGTCAATAGAGTCTCCGATTGCGTGTTTGTCGATTTTGTTTAGCTGCATTTCTATTTCCGACAAAGTATCAAGGATATGACTGTCGGTATTTGGCAATCTTTTAATTTTGTAAATCAAAGAAATCAGTGGTCGTATATTGGTTACAGCCGGTTCAAGTTCGCTCACCAACACTTGCGCATCTATCAATTCATGGATAAAATCAGTGGATTCTTCTATGGATATTTCATCTTCAACCAACGCTTTTGCCAATGCTGAAAACAGGGTGCCTCCGGAAGCTAAAGTTAATATTTTTTGAATATATTCCGTATTATCTATTTGCGTGATTTGGTGCATACGACGAGTTTTCTGGTAGTGATATTCCACATATCTAAGGTGGTTACTGACAGGATAAATGCAGCTATTAGGAAAATAGTGTAATTGTTCCCGAAGATTTTTATCTTTTTCAATCTGCTGTGTCAACGCACAAATATAATTCATATCCAACCGCGTAAGTCGCTTGTATTCGTTCTGTTTCGACAGTTTTATTTCTGAATTATCATTTCCTATTGTACCAACCGAACATCCTGCAAAGAGGCCAAACGGAGTAGGACGTGTACAAGCACGTTGATAGTAGCGATAAGCGGAATATTGAGTCTTGTCTTCGCCTTTATCCAAACCATCGATAAGATCGGGCGTAGCGATTTGCAACATCTCTCTGAAAACAGATTTATGTTGCATTCTCTCATAATTCGAAATCGCAGACATCGAAAAATGAGGTGTTCGAAAAAGAAAAGTATTAAATGGTTTGTACATAAATAGGTTTAAGTATTCAAAATGGGATTGAACAAAAAACTGTGGCGGATAGTTCTCTGCAAATTTTATTCGCACTATACCCACCACAGTCAAAATTTCCTTAAAAAATTTTCTTTTAAATGAATATCCGTGTTCGTATCTAAAAAATATGATTAATTCACTACTATATAATGATCTGTCCTATCTCATACTTTTTTTTCGTAAAGTAAATATATTCAGCGAATTGTAATCATATTTAGGTACATATACGGCCTCTTATTTATTTTAACACTTAACATAAACATGAGTCCAATGAACCTGTTTCTTTTTACTAACACATCCAACTCGTATAATCGCAGCATATAATATAGCCGCTACCATTACCGGCACAAGTACCGCATGCGGTTTGTGCGCCATCGGGGCTAAACGCACAATAATACGAGCAACCATCTGTAAGACAAGTACCAATCATTTCAGTTCCAGTTCCAGATGCTCCTCCTCTTATTATGTTCATCCTATCTTCATTTAGGTTTGAAATAGTTTCTTTATTCAAAACTAATTTTTTTATTTTTTGGGGTTCCATAATTTTTTTATTTTTTTAATGGAATGACTATTCAATTTATTTAACTCTCATTGTTTACTACGCCGACTATTCGACGCTCCCGATATAAACTTACGAAAAGCATCGGAAAATTGTTTTAAAAGGGATACTTCATAGGCAATTATTCTAAATTGTTAATAAGATCAAATTCTCAATTTTATTTTTAACTTTTTCAACAAATATATTCTGATGCAAAATTAGTTGATAATAACAATCCGGAAATTCATTTTGAATAACAACCATTTCTTGTTTACAAACTATGTATCAGCAAGTTAAATATTATATAATAACAATTCTTTTTAAGGAGCATCATTTCTGCTAAAAATCACTATCTTTGCCACATATAAAATCAAACTTCATATGCGAAAAATATTGAATATATGCGTAATACCAACCATTATCATTGGTTTATTTGTCGTTGCTTGCAATAGTGAAAAAAGCTTTGAAATGCAAAGATTGGAAGCGAAAGTGAAAAACATAGAAACTTTTGCCCGACTGTACGGCTATGCACGATGGTTTCATCCAAGCGACGAAGCGCAGGAAATAGATTGGGACAAATTTGCCGTACTTGGCGTTCAAAAAGTTGAAAACATTAAATCAACTGTAGAATTAAGGGATACGCTTTATAACCTTTTCTCGCCCATCGTGCAGGGATTACAGATTTATGAAACACAAAAACAGGAAATATTCAATCCGGCGATTCTTTTATTCCCTGACCCTGATGCAAAACCGGTAGCATGGCAACATCGCGGTGTCTATCTAAATGAACAATCAACTATATATTACAAAAGCATAAGAACCAATAAAAGCGAGGATGATAAAGAAAATGAACGTACAACAGTTGCCAAATACTTTTTAGACGCATCGTATTTGAACGGTAAAGAAGTCAAATTTTCAGGATATTTCAAGAGCAATAAAGGAGGCACTAAGTTATTTATTCAACCCATCACTTCTTTGAATAATTTGAGTGATAACAAAAAACACGAGGCACTCATAGAGTCGCAGAATTGGAGAAAATATGAACTTTCGTTGACAATACCCAAAGAAACCATTAGTATTTTTTATGGATTTGAAATTGAAGGCGATGCTGAGGTTTGGGTAGATGATTTTGAATTTGTCGTGAAAACTGGTGGCAAATGGATACTTGCCGATACTGCAAATATGAGCTTTGAGCGAGGAAAGGTTGAATATGAAGTAAAATTGGATGATGATTGGATGTCATCTATGATGCGCCATACCATTGAAGTCACTGACGAAAATCCTTATTCGGGAAATTATTGCCTCAAAATAAACTATACAGGGAAAATGTTTGAGCGTATGCCACAATTTGGCGAAATCACAAAAGCGTCCATTGGCAATAACCTGATTTGTGTGGTTCCTTTGACTTTGCTTTCAAATGGCGCTTCGACCTGGCCCAAAACAAAAATACCAACATTAGCCCGACTACAATCTGAACTGGCACAACCTGAATTAGCTATTATTAGTGCTGGCTACGGTTTTCATCAACAGGCAAATTTGGCAAGCGTCATCATTATATGGAATGTGCTGCAACACTTTTTCCCATATTTCGATGTGATTGATGTAAATTGGAATAATGTGCTTGGCGAAACATTGAAAAATACGCTTGAAAATAAACGAAAGAAGGATTTTTTTGTAACATTGAGCCAAATGCTTGCCAAAATTGAGGATGGACACGGGGTAGTTTACAGCGAACAGATGTATCATTTGCCAATAAGGACAGAACTTATCGAAAACAAGATTGTCATTACTGCATCACGCGACACCACTTTAAAAAGAGGTGATATTATCAAAAAGATAGACGAGAAGCCGGTTATGGAAGCATTGGATGAAAAAGAAAAAATAATATCCGGTTCACCACAATTGCGGAGACACAGGGCATTGAATATTTTAGGAAGCAAACTTGATCCGGACAAAACAATGAATAATAATAAGTTTCAATTCGTAAATAATAATATTGGGAATGAACTTGATTCAGGCGCAACGCGCCTTGTGATTGATCGAGACGGTAAAGAACAAAATGTAACTGTTAAGAATATTAGCAGATATAAAAACCTTTTTTTCAATCTAATAGAGGACCGGCAATATCTGAACGAAACGATTATTGAAATAGAACCAAAAATATTTTATATCAACACGGCTAATTGTACTGAAAAAGAATTTGAACAAAAAAAAGATGTATTGGCCAATGCAAAAGCAGTAATTTATGATCAAAGGAGCGTGAGTGGCCGAAACTTTTTGTGGCAAATTGTTCCTTACTGGATAAAAGAGCCAGTAAATTCTACATGGTGGTACGTTCCTCAAACGGTTTATCCTAACCGGAAAGAAGTTGAATTCAGCAAAAGCAATTGGAATATACAACCAAAACAACCATTTTTCAAATCCAAATCAATCATTATCAATGATCCGTCAGTAATGAGTAACGGTGAAACAATAATGGATATAATCGATCATTACAATTTGGCAACTACCGTCGGAGAACCTACAGGTGGATGCAATGGTAATTATAATATAGTAAACCTGCCTTGTGGTTACAGTATTATGTGGACAGGCATGAAAGTCTTGAAACACGACGGCAGTCAACTTTATCTGGAAGGATTTGTGCCAGATTATCCTGTAAATAAGACCATTCAGGCCATAATGGAAGGAAGAGATGAATTTTTGGAAAAGGCGTTGGAAGTTGCAAAGCAGGAATGAATGATGTCACGACAATAAAAACATTTCATCCCATATTTGTTTATTATCTTCCATGCACGACAACAGAACAAGTCCAATGCCAGCAATTCCAGTTAAAAGAGAGTAAGCCCATTTCCATTCATTTTTCATAAATGATTTATATCCAGCCAGACCATCTTCGAATTGAGAAAATTTCAACGTTTGAGAGAGCCAAAAGTATGCTACCGTCTTAAATTCATCCCTACCAGTTTCTATATACTTTCTACGGTATATCATGGCAAGCCCAGCACTTCCATGACATATTCCAGCTTCTGAAATAAGAGTTTCGTCATAATTTTGACGATGCGTAGACTGTATCAATACTTTGAGCCCCATTTCTTTCCAGCCTGAATTATCAAAAGTTTTTCCTGCTTGCCACAATGCCATACCAATTCCCAAGTCGCCATAACACCATGCCAAGCGGCTTTTTATGACTGGCTCTTGAAAATTGGTTATTATGTAATGGGGGAAATAATATCCAAATTGCATAAAGTCTTTTTGATGTGATAATACATAATTCACACTGCCGGATAACATTTCCAAAACTCTCGTGTTTTTTTCGCCGCTATTAACAACCCTTGACAAGAAAATAATAATACTCGAAATACCATGAGATAAAGATAAATTATAGCCAATACGGTTTTTCTCGTAATCAATAATAGATTCCCATTTGAATATCTGGGCACCCGTGTCTTTTTCTGCGGTCTGATATAAATAGTCAATTAATTCCCGGATACATTCAGGATTAGTTCCTTTTTTTAGGAAATACAATCCAACGCCCAAAGCACCATGCATAAAGTCGTAATACGATTGTTGTATATTATGTCTCATTCGTGCAATCAGATAGTTGTCCAATAATGGTTGGGAATCACTTATATCCATATCTATAAAATCATGCTCACGCAAAAATTCAAACAAATACAAAATTCCGGATAAACCATCACAAAAAGTATGTCGTTTCGTTTCATTGAGAAACCTGTAAAACAACCTTTCTGCATAGTCTTCTGTTATCAAACGATGTTTTTCATTTTTGGAATACCTTGAATAAAAAAATAAAAACAACAAAATCCCAAATTCGCCGGAATATAAACCGAATGATTCTATTTCTTCTTCCGTATTTTCAATCTTTTTGAAAATACATTCCGCTATTTCGTCTATCTTTTGTTTAATAAGCTCGTTCATACGTTAAAATGGCTTTGTTTATGATGCTGCAAAAATAGACTATATAATTAATGTACGTATGTAATTTGATATAACAATTACATTTGTTATTCCGTTAATAATCCAATTGTTATTGATGGCATAATAACAATTTTAACATTTGAGCATTGATAATATGATGTGGTTTTTGTCGTTGTTTTCGGATTGCTTTGTTGCTTCGCTACCGATGACGTGTTTACGTAACAATTTGATAATAAATGTTCTGGATTGCTTCTTTCCTCGCAATGACGTGAATAGCTGTCATTTCTGTCTGTTTGGTTTTTATAATTGGGCACTCAACATGACAGCTAAGATAATGGCATTTGTTTCATTCCAATCAATCAAGAATCGGATGCAAAAATCAGCTCAAACAGATAATCGCAGTTGGCTGCTTTCATTTTCTTTTTGATGCGATATTTTCGCTGATTGATTGCTTGCCTGCTTGCGATTCCCATACTTTGACCGGCTACCATATTGCTCAAACCGGATTTTTTCAAACAGCAGAACAGGATATCGTCTTCTGTCAAATCCGAACATGCGCTCTTCATGATTCTGATCAGTCTGACAAAAACATAGTGAATGTCCACATTCAGTTTTTTAATCTCATCCGGGTTGAGACATTTAGTATTGCACTTTTTCTCAATCAAATGGTAACTACCCATTAACTGAAACAGTTTACGCTCCAACTCAAACACATCGTTGAGTAATTCTTTACATTCCATCAAATTATCCATTTCTTTATGTCTATTATTTTGTTTGCAGGCATAAAAAGAAGCGCGGACAAAACCCTAATTTATCTGCACTTGAGGTCTTCGACTACCTAACTAAACGGATAACGAGTAAAGCCCACACCAAAGCGTGAGCGTCATCGCTTTACTCGCGTTTAGTTATTTGAATCTGTCGAAGATCAAGTGCATGAATAAAAGCAAAAAACGCTAAATAATATGTCCTAAATGAGAAAATTATCTCTCTATTTTCTTTTACATCTTTATAAGATTTAATTAAAAATTTCACAACAAGCCACAAACATATAAAAATTCGGATTTTCCAAACATAAATAGTATTTTTTTGTCTTGAAAAAATAAATAACGATGCAAAAATTTAATCGCTTTCGCAAAACTCAGGGTATTATTAATATTTTTTTTTACTTTTGTTCAAATTTTTTATAATCGTTTATGAGGTATCTTTTTCTATGTGTGATGGTTATCTGCGGATGGGTGTGTTATGCCCAGCAGGAAGAGCCTGTTTTTATTCCTTTCGAGGATGCATATAAACGTGTATATCATGCCAAAAAATATGATCATGTAAATATTACGATCGACGGCAAGTTAGATGAAGATATTTGGCAAGACCCTGAAGGATGGACTGAAGAATTTATGGTAGCGGTCCCTGTTGAACGTCTGGTGCCCAAATCGAAAACAAGGGCGAAAATATTTTTTGACAATAAATATTTGTATTGCGGTTTTTATTGCAAAGAGTGGGAACCTGAAAAAATGAACCGGTTTATCGCCAACCGCGACGAAAGATTTATGGGCGATAATGTGGCCATTGCAATGGATACCTATCACGATTTTCGCGCCGGCATTGAATTTGGAATTAATTTGGGAGGGAATAAATCAGACTTAGTGGTGTTGGATAATCTGGAACTGAACTTGAGTTGGAATGCGGTTTGGGAAGCACGTACACACGTCAATTGGGCCGACTCAAGCTGGACTGCCGAATTTCGCGTTCCTTTCAGTCAAATGCGCTATAATTACAAAGACACGACAGGGGTGTGGGGATTGAATTTGAGGCGTAATGTCAGGCATAGCAATGAAAATCATAAATGGAGCTTGATTCCACAACCCAACCCCGGACATGTATATTCTTTTGGCGAACTGCATGGCATGGTAGATTTACCAAAGCCTAAAGGAGTAGAATTTTTACCCTATACAATGGGAAAGTTGCGCGCTGATCCACGCATTGCAGGAAGTCCCTACCAAACAGGACGCACTTGGAGCGGCAATGCGGGCTTGGATGCCAAAATTGCTTTGTCCGATTTTACATTGGATATTACCGTCAACCCCGACTACGGACAAGTTGAATTAGACCCATCGGTAATGAATCTGACAGCGTTGGAAACATTCTACGAAGAGAAACGTCCTTTTTTTCTGGAAGGCAGACATTTGCTCGATTTTAAAAACGGAAATGATATGATGTTTTATACGCGCCGATTAGGCGCTAATCCATCCTATCATCCTGAAAATATTGATAATATCAACAGTTTTGCTGAAACAAAAGAAAACGTTCCCATTATCGGCGCGTTAAAACTAACCGGCACAAACCGTAACGGGGTAAGTTTGGGGATCATTGAAAGCATGACAGCTCCTACTCATGCAAGCGTTACACGCAACGGAGAAAAAAGCAGTGAAATGGTAGAGCCGTTAACCAACTATTCGGCCATTCGTGTACGGAAAAACTGGAAAGGAAATACCTATTTAGGAGGTATGCTAACGTCTGTAAATCGCTATTTAGATGAACCTTATCTGCAAGACCGACTTATACGCAATGCCTTTACGGCAGGGTTTGATTTCACCCAATATTTCAAGGATCGGCTGTACTATATTGATCTGAAGGCTATGTTCAGTTCGCTTCACGGAACAAAAGAAGCAATCACAAGACTGCAGGAAAGATCAACCCATTACTATCAACGCATGTCGGCACAAAGTTATCTCGGTGTTGATCCGACAAGGAATTCGCTCAACGGTACGGGCGGATATTTAACAATCGGACGCAAAGGAACAGAAAAATGGTTTTATACCGAAACATTCGGATGGTCGTCGCCCGGCTTTGATCTGAATGATATGGGATTCATGAAATCAACAGACTTCTTTTACAATACAACTGAAATTTCGTATCGTCAAAAAGGCATTTGGAAAAATATGCGGGCCAATTCGCTGACATTTTCTCAGGAAAACAGATGGGACTATGGGAAATCGGCTTTGAACAATCTTGTCTCTATCAATTGGGCAACCACGTTTCTCAACCAAATACAATTCGGAATCAAAGAAATATACGGATGGAATTATATTACTAACAGCATGTTACGAGGCGGACCCGATATGCGGTTTGATCCCTATTTTAATACAACCATTACATTCAACACCGATAAAGGCAGAAGAGTGATGGCACAGCTAAAGTACGAGGGAGACTATAACACCGATGGATACAACCATTGGGACCGGATCACGCCCGGATTGACATTGCGACTGGGAAACCATATATACGTCAACGGCGAATTAGTATATTATTATAATATTAACAATCTGCAATTTGCATACATTTCAAAAGAAAACGTCACACAAGAATCAAAATATGTGATGGGGCGGATGGAACAAAATACGTATGGCGTCACACTCAAAGTGCAGGCTAATCTTACGCCTGATATTTCTATTCAGTTCTACGGTGCGCCGTTTACTTCCATCGGCTCATTCAATACATTCAAAGTTGCAACGGATCAGACCAAATCGCGCACATATACTGACAAGTATATCGACTTCAAACCCGATGAAATCAGTTATGCCGAAGACAACCGCACCTATTCCATCGATCGCGAAGGCCAACATTATTCATTCCCGAACCCCGATTTTAGTTTTAATGAATTTCGTTCCAATATTGTTGCCCGTTGGGAATATCGACCGGGGTCGACACTCTATTTTGTATGGGAACACGCCCGATCAAACCGTGATCCGTATTTTGTGTCAGGATGGGGCAACAATCTTGACAGGATGACAGGATTGCCTGCCTCCAATATTTTTATGATAAAATTGAATTACTGGTTCGGATTGTGATACTACTGATTCATAGATTTGTAATTCGTAATTCTTTTACTATCTTTGTCGCGCAAAAATTGTCTTTTAAGATGTTGAAGAAGACTTTGAACGGGCTATTAGTTGTTTTTCTGATGTTATCGTACATCAATCGCGGATTGTTTGTGGATATGTCGGAAGCAAATGACGTGTATTATAACTTTGCTGCGCATACTAATAACGAAATCAACAGCGTGCTGGAATTAATTTTTGAATTGACAGGCAATCCTAACGATATTGATGAAGATGGCAATACGCCTGAAAATTATACATTGGTGCATTTTTCAAAATTATTGGTTTGTCAAGATTTTCATCAAACATTAGCGGCGCAGTATCTTCTCCCGAAAGAAATAAAAAAGACTTTTCCTGTTTTCTCCGATGAAATGATTTCTTCACCTGTTCTTGGACAGATAGACCACCCACCGCAGTGCTAAGCATATCCTTGCGCTCGTTCAAATTGCTGATTTTGAATTAAATCTCTGCAATAGCGAAATCAGGACATCGCCCTTACAGGGCTTTCCGGAGAGGATACTAAATCCGTAGGGCGTTACCCTACGCTATTGATTACCTGGCTTTCAGCCTTTGTAAAAAATATATAACATCCACTTCTGATTCGACAGAGCGAGGGAATGTCTTTGTAATAATTAAGTTATTCAATTATTAATCACAATGAAACGAATATTATTTATTTTGTTGCTTTTGTTGCATGTGGGCATATATTGTCAATCGAGCGATACATTAAAACTTCACAGGAAAGAAATTGAAGCAATTTTTCTGAAACAAAA
>Ga0082212_10000456_pt2 | contig 56348 bp, 53 predicted proteins | sample TergutNt197P3_FD_71548 | JGI IMG/M metagenome (GOLD analysis project Ga0082212, IMG submission 71548) | Neocapritermes taracua P3 segment gut microbial communities from Petit-Saut dam, French Guiana - Nt197 P3 | ecosystem: Host-associated > Arthropoda: Insects > Digestive system > Gut ...
CAATAGGATTTGGTATCGGGTTAATTATGTTGGCTTTAGGAATTATCGGAGAATATATATACAAGATAAACTTAAAAACGACTAAACGTCCGAATTATAAAATAAGTAACATATTGTAGCTTATGAACAAGATTATTATTATTGGAGGAGAAGGCACTGCTGTAAACATTGCCGAAGCTTTGTCCGATGCAATAAATAACTACCATTATGATGCGGAATTTTTAGGTCTTGCAAATGATAATATTGAAAAAGAATATATAAATGGAATTCCTGTCTGTACTAAGATAACGGAAATTAATAAGTATTATCAATACAATGATGTGAAATTTATTTATGCGCTGTATAAACCCGGTTTTATGAGAGAGCGTGCTGCTTTGTTAAAAAAATTGGCAATACCTTATGATTCTATGATTAATTTTATCCATCCTTTGTCTTATGTTTCTTCAAGCATAAAGTTGGGCAAAGGAAACGTAATATTAGCCAATAGTACCATACAAAATAATGTGATTTTAGGCATGAATAACATCATCAATAGCAATGTTGCTATTGAGCACGAAACAAATCTTGGAAATTCAAATTTTGTTTCGGCCGGCGTTGTGTTAGGCTCAAAAGTACATCTTTCTAATGAATGTTTTATCGGATTAAATTCATCCGTAAGAGAGAATGTTATTATAGAAGATAATGTTTTCATTGGTATGAATAGTTTACTGCTTTCAGATTGTAAGGAAAATGAAATTTGGTATGGAGTTCCGGCAAAAAGGAGATAATATTATTTTAGGGTATCGTTCTTCCATAGTACTTTATCGTTTTTTGTTATCACAAAAAAGAGGATTGTATCTTTTGCCGGTAAACATCTGTCCTGTGGTATATGATGTGTTTTTGGAAACGGGGAATGAAGTGCATTTTATCGATATTGATAAAAAAACGTTATGTGTTGATGAGAAAAGTTTATTTGCTTTTCTATCGGCAAAAAAATGTACAGGCGTTTTATTAAACCACACTTATGGGGTTGATCTTGATTTTTCGGAAATGATTTCAAAACTGAAATCAGCATACGATATAATTGTCATCGAAGACAAATGTTTGTGTTTTCCGGAACTTGAGGCAAACCCCGATGTTGACTTGACTTTATACAGCACCGGATATGCGAAAATGGTAGAATTGTCTTACGGCGGAGGTTATGGTATTGTTAAAGATAAAGTTGTTATAGAAAATATTCATGAGGAGATGACTGATTTATCGGTTTCTTTTCAAGAGAAAATCAAATTTACAAATGATTTTACGACAGGAAAAGAACAATATTTTTCAGATATTAACGTCTATAAAGAATATATCATTCCTCACAAGAAAAAAATAAATGGTATATATGATTATTATTTGTCTCAATATATTTTGAGTGATAATTTTAATCTTTGGAGGTATAATATATTATGTAATAACAAAGAAAATTTGTTAAAAAAGATTTTTTCGCAAGGTTTATTCGCAAGTTCTCATTATAAACCCTTATCGGAAAATATGCAGGATTATGTCAATGCGTACCAATTGTCAGAGGTAGTGATTAATTTGTTCAACGATAAATATTTTTCAGAAAAACAAGCTGAAGAATTATCAAAGTTAATAGCGAATAATATAGAACCTGTAATAGAATAAATATGCTTGCATTAAAAAACTACTTAATAAGCTCTAAAAAAGAATACGCTGAGCCAACTGAAAATTCTTCAGGAACAAAGAAAATCATAGATTTCAGTTTAACTTTAGATGAAACACTCATTTTGAAAGGAGTTGCAATTTGCTTTATGTTGTGGCATCATTTGTTTTATCAACATTCTGAATATGGATGGTTTGTGCATCAAACGGCACAATTTGGCAAAGTTTGCGTTTCATTGTTTTTATTTGTTAGCGCTTATGGTTTGACTGTGCAATACGGGAAAGTTTATGAAAAGTCAATGGTAGAAACAATTAAATTTCAGGCAAAAAGGTTTGTGAAATTTTATATTAATTACTGGATAATTTTTCTGATTTTTGTGCCGATTGGCGTATTTGTTTTTGGGCGTACTTTGAATATTCCATATGAAGGTTTAAAAGTAAATGAAGCGGTAGTTAGTGATTTTTTAGGTATAAACGGACTTAAATCCTACAATATAACCTGGTGGTTTAATCAACTGATTATCTGTTTGTATTTGCTTTTTCCGTTTCTTTATTTTATGGCAAAAAAAACACCGGTTTTACTTCTGATTGTGTCTGTTATTATATGGAAATTTAGCCTGCCAATTCTTCCTACAGAGGTTCATAATTATCTATTGGTGTTTTCCATTGGAATTATCTATACTTTGAACGTTAATTATATAAATAATTTACTAAATAAAATAAATATTTGGTTGCTTTTTGGAATGCTATCCTGTTCTCTTTTTGCATTGTTTTTTGTTCGGCAATATTCAATTATTCCTTATTTTAGCGGGACTCAAGTGGATGGTTTTATTTGTTTAAATATTGTTTTTATACACAGATACATAAGCAGATACGGCTTATTTAAATTTTTTGGAAAACATTCAATGAATATTTATATGGTGCATACCTTTATTTCTTATTACTTTTATGCAAACTTCATTTATTCGTTTAAGTATCCGATAGTAATATTTTTGGTTTTACTGGTTTGTTCACTGGGTATAAGTGTTGCTATTGAGTATTTGAAAAAAATTGTAAATATACAAGCTTTAGTAAAGAACATTAATCAGAAAATAGAAAAAGTAAGAATATGATACCTTTCAACAAGCCCTATTTAACAGGCAAGGAAACGCAATACATAGAGCAGGCTGTGCGTTCGGGAAAAATTTCGGGTAATGGAATTTTTACGCAAAAATGCCAACAGTTCTTCGAACAAAAATACGGTTTCAAAAAATGTTTGCTGACGACCTCATGTACCGATGCTTTGGAAATGTGCGCCATCTTAGCGGATATTCAGGCGGGTGATGAGGTGATTGTACCAAGTTACACATTCGTATCCACTGCTTTGGCATTTGTTCGTCAAGGCGCAAAAATAGTTTTTGCCGATAGTTGTCCGGATAATCCGAATATTGATGTCGACAGAATCAAAGCATTGGTTACACCTAAAACTAAGGCGATTGTGCCCGTACATTATGCAGGCGTAGCCTGTGATATGGATAAAATTATGCAGATTGCCGAAAAATATAATTTATGGGTAATCGAAGATGCGGCACAAGCAGTTGATTCATATTATAATGCAAGAGCATTAGGAAGTATCGGACACCTGTCTGCCTTCAGTTTTCACGAAACAAAAAATATCATCTCGGGCGAAGGCGGGATGTTGGCAATCAACGACGAGCGTTTTATTCACAGAGCCGAAATTATTTGGGAAAAAGGTACAAACCGCGCCGAGTTTTTTCGCGGCGAAATCAATAAATACGGGTGGGTAGATACGGGCAGCTCGTTTTTGCCGTCGGAAATTGTAGCGGCTTTTCTATGGGCGCAAGTTGAACATTTGGATGACATTCAAACCAAACGGAAACAAATTTGGGCGGCTTATTATGAAGTGTTGAAGCCATTGGCAGATAAAGGATTTTTTCGATTACCCAATATTCCCGATTTTGCAACAAATAACGCCCATATGTTTTATTTGGTTTGCCATTCGTTGGAGGAACGCACAAAACTAATTGCAAAATTAAAAGAAAATAATGTTTTAGCAGTATTTCATTATCTTAGTCTGTATCGCAGCGAATTTTACAAGGACAAACACGATTTGCGGGAATTGAAAAATTGTGATAATTTTGCAGACTGTTTGGTACGGCTTCCGATGTTTTATGAATTGACAATAGAAGATGTAAATTCCATTTGTAAAATAATTACCCATTTTTTTGTGAAATGAAAATCTTAGACAAAATTAACGGCACTTTAAGTAACGAACGAAATATTCTTATTTTTTCTACTTTGTTTTTGGTGATGCTTTCGTTGCCATTGCTGTTGTTGGGAGGCGATGTGCCGTATGACTGTTGGGATAATTTAGACTCTAATGTGGTTTGGCGGAAGTTGATGATTGATAATCAACTGATTTTTTCAGATTCATTTGCTGTCATTCCTCAAATGATGTGCGGAATCCCCAGACTATCTTTGGGAAGTGAGTGGAACTTATTTACCCTGTTAGCAAAAATTTTCTCACCTCCGGTATCCCTTGGCGTTAATCGTTTTCTGCAAATAATGATAGGCTTCTTTGGAATGTTCCTATTGTGCCGTAGTTATCTAATAAAAAATCACAACGCTTTGCCTTCTGCTATTGTTGCCATTTTATTTGCTATTATACCGTTTTGGTCTTCCGGCAGTTTATCTATTCCAATGCAGCCATTCGTACTGTTATCTTTCTTGCGAATTCGTGATAAAAAACAGAATGCTTGGGATTGGGTAGTCATAGTTGTGTATCCATTTGTCTCATTGTTAGTTGTATACGGCTTTTTCTTTTACTGCCTGTTATTCGTATTTTTTTGTATCGACTGGTATAAGAAGAAGATAATAAATGGATATTTGTTCGTTGCTTTAGCCGTCTTGTCGGCTTTGAGTTTACTTATATACTATCGTGAAATTATAAGTTTATTCTTTGACAACGATTTTGTGTCGCACAGGTCGGAAATGGAAATGAATGCCATGGCAACTTTGATACCCGTTATAGGCGGAGCCAGGGCTATGTTTTTATATGGGCAAGGACACGCATTGTCAAATCATTATCTTATCTTTTGGTTTTGCTTGTTATTTACTATTTATAAAATTATTAAAACAAAAACAGTCAATAAAAGAGTATTATTAATTTTATTGACTATCGCAGGAATATGTTTTTTTAGCCATATTATATGGTGGCAACCCATTCATTCAATCATTCGCAACATATCGATTTTTCGAATGTTTAATATAGAACGTTTTTTTACTTTATTGCCGTTTTTATGGTTCATTTGTCTGGCTTGTGTGTTGAATGAATTTCCCAAAAAGCGCTATACGGCTATTCTTTTTGTCCTTCTCTTTCTTGTTCAATTACAGTATTCAAAGAAGCACGATTATACCTTCGATAGTCTTTGCGAAAAATATATCTACGGAAATAAAAACGAAATCGTGATTTCTTTCAATGATTTTTATTCCGAAGACTTATTTAATAAAGTAAAAGAGAATATCGGTAAACCTACCAATACCTATAGGGTGGCAGCATTAGGAATACACCCTTCAATGCTGATATACAACGGTTTTTATACCATTGATGGATATTGTCCGAATTACGATATAAAATACAAACATCTGTTCGGAGAATTGATACGGGAAGAATTGAATAAAAATGAAAATATACAAATGTATTTTGATCATTGGGGAAACAGATGTTATTTGTTCGATGACGAGATTGGAAAACCGGGACCGCTCAAAGCGGAAAAAACACAAACAACAGCATTGGACATTCGATATGATATAATGGAACAACCTTTGAATTGTCAATACATTATTTCTTCTGTTGAAATTAAAAATTTGGGAGAACATTTAGAATTACAGCAAGTGTTTGAAAATAATATATATAAGATTTATTTATATAAAGTGATTTAGAAAATGATAACAGCATTCATACCTGTTCGTGGTGGAAGTAAATCTATTCCGCAAAAAAATATCAAAAGTTTCTGCGGAAAACCTTTGGTGTATTGGAACGTTTCTGCCCTGCATGATTGTGAAAAAGTAGATAAAATCATCGTTGCTACAGACTTGGAAGAAATAAAAAAGACAGTATTTCAATTTAATCTTCCAAAAGTTGAAATATATGATCGAATGCCCGAAAATGCTACTGACACATCCTCAACGGAATCGGTTATGCTGGAATATATAAATTATGCAAAATTAAATCGGGATGATATTTTCATACTCGTACAGGCAACCTCTCCATTGACTCAAGCCAACCATTTCGACGAAGCCTTAGAAACATATTTACAGGGAGAATATGATTCTATGCTCACTTGTGTGCGAAATTATCGTTTTTTCTGGAATGAAGATGGAACATCTAAAAACTACGATTATAAAAATCGTCCCCGCCGCCAAAATTTTAAAGGCGAATGGATGGAAAACGGCGCATTTTATATCAATACGGTGGGCAATATTCTGAAAACTCAAAATCGTTTGAGCGGCAAAATCGGAATCTATGAAATGCCCGAATATACGGCTTTTGAAATAGATGAGCCTGACGATTGGTTTGTTATGGAACAATTGATGAGAAAACATAACTTGAATAAAAAGACAATTTCCAAATCAGACATTCGATTGGTATTGACAGATGTAGATGGCGTACTGACCGACGGAGGTATGTACTACTCCGAAAGCGGTGATGAGATGAAGAAGTTCAACACACGCGACGGGATGGCTTTTGAATTGTTGCGCCAAGCAGGAATAAAAACGGGCATTATCACTTCCGAAAATACAAAGATTGTCGAAAACAGAGCCCAAAAGCTAAAAGTTGATTACTTGGTACAAGGGAAAAAGGAGGGAGGAAAATTAGCCGCTGCTCAAACCATTTGTCTGCAAGAAAAAGTTACATTAGACAACGTTGCTTATATCGGGGATGACATCAATTGTTTTGAACTCTTAACATCGGTCGGTTTGCCTGCTTGTCCGATAGATGCTATGCAGAAAGTAAAAGAAATTACCGACATCCGCATCTTGTCTAAAAAGGGGGGAGACGGCGTTTTTAGGGAATTTGTCGAGTATATTTTAGGACTTTGAGTTATTGTAATACGCTTCCAAATCTTGTTTTCCCATAGCAGCAAATAATTTTGGATTGCCGTTGGTGCCTATCCAATCAATTTGAATATCGTAGGAAAAACTCAATACTGCCGATGAACAGATGGTAACTGCCGTTTCGTATCGAATGTCTAAAAGATTCAATAGTTGCATGGGTACAATTTTATCGAATACATAAGCATTCGGAAAATACCTCCGATAATCCACCCTGTCTAATGCGTGCTTTTTGATGATGATATCATCGGACGGATATTTGGCTATACGCTCGTTATATACATCCACTAATTCCTGTTCGGGAAGAAAGCCTAAAGAAGCAAAATTCTGAGTGAATACAATCACTTTTCGTTTGCTGAGTTGGACTAAATCCTCCGATGTAATGTTAAAAACGGCAAGTATCTTATCTCTTTTCGTTTCAGTAGCAGCATTCCAATATTTGGTTTCAATTACTTGAATCAACTCTTTACCGTCTAATATCGGATCGGATTCTATATTGGTCATTAAAACGGATTTGCATTGAGAATTATCGCCCATTGGTAAATAATAGCTATTTTCTATCCATTTACGAAAGAGATTATCCATTTTATAAATGAATTCTTTAACTGTATTTCTTTGCTTGTTGATATTGCCTCTGTGGCGAAGGAAAACGTTAGGGGCGTCTTCAATCAATGTATAATTCCGTTTAGCAATCAAAGCGCCGCAAAAAAAGAAATGGTCTTGAGCGAACAGTCGGGCATCTTTCAAAAATGGCCATTTCTTACGGCTTTGGTACCTTAGTCGAACTCTGTAAATGTAGCGGGAAAATATGTTTTTCTTTTCATACACCTCATTACTGAAATAATATTTATTTTCGAGTTTGTTACGCATACCCTTATCAATGCCTTCGCCCAAAAAGAAAAAGGTATTGTTTATTTCTTCTTCAGTCGAATATAACAGGTACAAATACAACGAATAAACCGTATAGCCAATATATACCCTATTAAAATCCGTTTTCATCTGCTCCGATTTTGTAGTTTTTTTCTCAAAGCATAATACAAATCCAATAATCTCAAAGGGAACATAATCTTTTTAGTTGCCAAAAACAAAAGGATTTTGTGATAGAATGAAAATTTAGATTTCCGATTAAATATCAGTTTATTTGAACGGGGGTACAATTCAAACAGTCGATAAGTATCTTTCCTCGTCTTTTTATTTAAAATGACACCTAATTTCACTTTGTTTATAAAGTTACTCAACTCCGGATCAAATATGGAAATGTCATTATACTTATCTTTAAGAAAGTTAACTATCTGTGAATAATTGATGTAGTTTTCATTTAGTTTCCTAACTTCCAAATCATTATCCCTTGTTAGAGAATTCGGATTATCACAATAGTGATGAAATACTGTTGGTATATTAGTAATGTTTTCAGCATAATGGACTGTTTGAGTAGTAACAACCCAATCTTCGGCACAAGAAACCTGAGGAAATAACACTTTCGACAAAAGACTGCGTTTCACCAATTGGGTGTATACAGTAGGGTGTACTTCCAATGAAAATAACTGTTTGATTAATTTAACTTTATCAGCAAAATCACTTGTGGGGCGATTTGTCAATATTCTGCCCGTACCCTCCTCTATAGAATCACAAAAAACGATATCAAAATTGTCTTCAATGGCTTTTGTATACATTTCCTCCAACATATTACTTTCTATCCAGTCGTCACTATCTATGTGAATAATATATTCACCTTTTGCTTTGTCAGTCCCTGATTTTCTAGCCTTTGGCAACCCTTCATTTTGTTTTTTGTGTATGACCTGAATGCGATGATCTTTTAACGCATATTCATCGCACATTGCCGGACAATTATCCGGCGAACAATCATCGACCAATATACATTCAAACTCGGTAAACGTCTGATTCAAAATGCTGTCAAGACACCTTAATAAATAGGGCTCCACATTATATACCGGAACTATTATTGAAACTTTAGGTAAAGTATTCATAATGAATTATTCGTTAATGAATGGAAGTGTTTATGTTGATATAATCTTTAACAAATCTTCTTTGATGGCGCTGATGACAAAAAAATCTTTTACTCTTTTGCGGGCATTATCCCCCAACCGCTTCCTATAGTTCTCATTTTCAATGAGTTTATTGATTTCATCCGCCAATGCCTGCGCATTTCCATTTTCAGATTCCAAACAGGTTTCTCCTTTTAAACAAAGCCAGTTTACTCCCGAATTGGGAATGGTAAAAGTGACTGCCGGAAGTCCACAATACATTGCCTCTGCTAATGCTATGCCAAAAGCCTCATTTCGAGTGATAGACGGAAAAGCAAATATATCCGCAGCATACAAATACTGCCGCAATATATTTTCTTCTAAACGCCCAATAAAATATACATTCGGGAAATGTTTTGCCGATTCCTGCAACGAATCGCTCAAAGGTCCTGTACCGGCAATGACTACAACGGCATTTTTAGAAATAAACGGAACAGCTTCTACCAAATACTTCAAACCCTTGTAGGGAATATGTCTGCCAAAGGTAAAAACGATTTTCTTTCCTCCATATATTTGCTTAATTTCAGCAATTGCGCTTTCATCTTTTGCCTGCTTTTGTAATTTGGCCTCATTGACCGTATTGGGAATAATCCGGATCTTATCACGCCAAAATTGTAACGGCTTTGAACCGGCAATATAGGTTGGACTGGTTACTGCTACTTTATTCGCTCTTTTCAACAAACGGTTTTCAATAGGACGGTAAAATATATGGAGAAAATCTTGCTCGATGATATCAGAATGCCAATGCACAATCAGTTCTCTCTTTTTAGGAAGCAGTGAAAGTAAATAGACACTGCCCAACGGGTTGGGAGTATGAAAATGCACTATATCAGGATCAAATGCACTAATAACCCGTTTCAATTCTTTGTAGAAAGAAAGTGAAATGGATTGACTGAACAACTTTTTCCACACGCCGCAACGAATCACCGGTGTACCTTCAAAGCTTTCCTTTACCGTTTGCTTTTCGTCGTGAAAACAAATCACTTGATGTTCAAATTCAGGCAAAGCCGTCACGATGCTATGGCACACATCTTCAATACCGCCAATATGTGGCGGATAATAATTCGGTACATGTAGAATTTTCTTTTTCAGAATAAAATAAATTATATAAACTTCCGCAAATGTATAAAAAAATAAAGAATAAGCGTGTATTTATTGATACATTTTATCAGTTTTCCATACAGAAGCACCTGTAAAATTTTTTATCCGCAATATCCATCAAGTCTTTATCGCCGGAACTGTCTCCATAAGCGACCAAGTAGTAGGTTTCTCGTTGAGGATACAATTGAAGCAAGCGTCTGACTTTTTCCTGTCCACAACAGTTTGGAGTCGAGAAACGTCCGGTTAAACAGCCATCTGAATCGATTTCTATTTCTGTGCATAAAACAGATGAAATGTTTAGTTGCTCAGCAAACGGACGCACCCAATTTTCTATACTTGCACTTAAAACAACCAGTGTGTCGCCGGCGTCCAAGTGACGTTGAATAGCCTTTCGGGCTTCAGGATGAATTAATTTTGAGGCATACCGATAAAAATCTTCACAGAGACGATCGAAATCAGACAAGTGCATTCCTTTGAAAAAATAGGAAAATAATTGCTGTTTGACTTTCCAATTCGGATATATTTTTAATTTATAAGCAATTAGCAGTGGTAGAAAGAAGGTAAATCCACATAAAAACGACCAATTCCCTTTGGAGAAACGGATAAATTCCAATAAAGTATCTTTCGTTGTGATTGTTCCGTCAAAATCAAATACGGCAAGTACAGGTTTCTTTATCATTTCATCAAATAGATAATTACAAGAAAGGCAATCAGCCAACCCAAGATACAGATTTGAATAAAGCGGTCGTGTAGGAAGATTTTCACCGGATCGCCGCTCTGTTTCTTCACGATTGCTATCTGCAAATACCGGATAATACCAATCAACACAAAAACGGCTGTTAAATAAACGTATTGGCAATTGAATCGTGCAGTTACTTCCGGGGAAATCGTGTACATAATGTATGACATTATGGTAATGGTAGCGATTACCGTCATCACTTGGTTTACAAAATCCAAATTGTAGTTGCTCGTATTTTTCCGCATTACTACACCTGTATTTTGGGAAATCACCACATCGTCTCTGCGTTTGGCAAAAGCCAAAAACAAAGCGAGTAGAAATGTCATAATCACAATCCATTCGGAAATAGGAATGCCGGTGGCAGAACCTCCTGCGAAAATACGCAATACAAAACCGATGGCGATAATCACAACATCTACAATGGAAAATCGTTTCAAGATAATGCAATAGGCAATATTCATCAAAAAATAAAATCCAACCAGTCCAAGCAATTCATACCGGGCTTTGCCGTCAAAAAACATAAGCGTTAGAACGGTTAAAGCCAGGCAGATAAACATCAGCACATAAGCCGTTGGAATGGAAATGGCTCCCGATGCCACCGGACGTTTTCGCTTAATCGAATGTTGCCGGTCGGCTTCTACATCAAGAATATCATTCAAGCAATAAATGGAACTTGCTACGAATGAGAATGAAATAAAAGCAATTAAGCATTGGTACAGCATATTTGTATTCATCAACTGTCCGTTAAAAAACAGGGGTAGAAAAATAAACCCGTTTTTAACCCATTGATGTGGGCGAATCAGCTGAATGATGGCTTTTACGTTCATAACCTTATATTAATGAAGAAAATAATCTCTGAATAAAATAATCGGTTCCGAGAACAATAAAAAAATCCGGTAAACCATCGTACTCATCCAAATTGTTTTCAAAACAAAACCGCTGAAAGAGATACCAATAATCAACATCAGAAAAGCAACTGTTGTTCGATTCGGCGGTAAAATCCGGTCGAAACCGGTATTTATTTTATCCATAAAACGCATCCAAAATTCAGGGAAAAGTTTCACTAAAGTTGCCTTGGAAACAATCAAAAAAAGTGCGAAAGTGCTTGCCGTCAGGTAAAAGAAAATACGTATATAGTCTATTGACAAAACAATAAACATAGGCAAAAGACAAAGAAACTGAAAACAAAGGAGTGAAGACAAGATATTCCGGTCTGCTTTTGTATAAACTTCCGGCTGCTTCTTAAAAACTAAAAACGCATTGGTCGAGATATAATATACTACCGGAAAAACAATCAACCAGTACCATATTGAAAAAATATGATATTCTTCCTTTAAAAAATTGATATTGAAATGAAAGGCATAGGTTTCCCCTCCCCAGCCAATCGACTTAATTGCATTGCCGTAGAGTGATGGCTCCATTTTTCCAGGCACAAGATTGTCCCACGAATTCCAAATAGCCTGTGAAACCATTGGGTCGCCATGTTTAAGCGATACCAATAGAAAAGCAAACAGTGCAGGCAATAAAACAAGAATGGACTTCACTCCGGAAAGGAAGACAGCCCTACCCTGCTTGTGAAAGGTATGAAACAATAACAGGAAAAGAATGGGTAAGGTAAAGAGGGCAGAAACTTCGTGATTCAATATGGTAAGAACCGTCAACAGATTAATCAAAGTCCACTTAAGCCAGATCAGTATTGTTTTGTGGGCATAAATCAAAAGTGCAGGTATAAAGAAGCAAAACATCATAAAATCTTTCCGTATCCACACCTGCGACATGATGATGCCGCCACAGAAAAAACAAAGCGGCAATATATAAAGACTGTATCCTTTTTTCAAAAACGACCGGATAAAAAAACCGCAGACAAACACACAGCAAGCCACCGACAAGAGTTTAATAATCCATACCACATCAAGACCGGTATGCTTCGCCAAAAAGAACAGCATCTCTCCCAGCAATCCCCGCCGCACAAAGCCGCCTTGATAATTGATTAAAAATTCGGAAATCTGCCAGGAAGTATAACTCCAGGAAGTGAATAAGTCCATAACAAACGTACAAACTATGGACAGGACAAAAAGTCCGAACAAGGTATTGAAAATCTTAAATCTCAAATCAGTTGTTTTCATTCAGAAATCATATTTTAAGAAAACAAATAGCGAACCAACTCATCCCAATTCCGAGCGAACGGTTCTTTATATACGGTTTCACGAGTTTCATCATAAACGATGTTTCCCTGTATGAAAGTTTTCATCTCTCCGGCTAACTGTTGTGCATTATCCGGATTGAAAAATTTTGCCTTATCATATTTTCCGACCGCTTCTCTCGCGTATGGCAGGTCTGAACACAAAACGGGTTTACCGAATAATTTGGCTTCGGTAATGGGCAATCCCCAAGATTCTATTTTAGAGGGAAAGAGTAAACAATCGCAGGCTTGAAAAGATTTATTTAATTCCTCGCGCGTTAAAAATCCAATGAAACGCAGGCTTTTCAGCGAACCATAAGCATCTACTAATTTCCTTGTGAAACGATCTTCTGTTCCGTCAAAAGTTAACAGTATTTCAAAATTTGTTATCCCTGCCCTTTCTAATAATATGGCCGCCTGAAAAATAACTTCATAGTTTTTATGAATCATCGGTGTGACGGGATAGAAGAATTTGATTTTTTCTCTTGAGACTGTTTGTCCGGCGCAATCAGCCGCAACTGTTTCACTCGTTTGTATAGGTAAGGAAACCACAACATTATGGATTGAAAACATTTTTTCAAAGGCTTCTCTCAACCATTCCTGCTGGACAACTACAAATGTATTTTTCCAGATATTGAACCGGTGAATATAGCGGGAAAAAAGACAGAACATTACAATTCGAGGTTGCACAAACCAATCTTTCCAAGCGGGACGGTAGAAAGGGAAAGTATTGTGGCAATACACCATTCGTTTTTCTGCAATTACATTAGGTGTAGTATCATGCACTGAAAACCATGCGTATGGTTTTAATTGTTTGGAAAGTTTTTTAAAACCGATATATTCGTAATAAAGGCGATTAAACCACGACTTTCGAGACTTTGGATAGGCAATATATTCTACATTTTCATAATTCGGAAATAATTTTTCGTCATGTACCAACGCAACAATCCGGTAGTTCTCCGTAGCAAAAGCAGACAAGGCGGCTATACAATCCTGCATGATTTTAAGCGTTCCGCCTCGAAACAGATTAATGCCCGATACAACTATTGTCTTCATTAACGTAAAATACTATAAATAGTGCACTTAAAACATTTATAATTAATAATTAATTAACCTTTATCCAGAACAAACTGATATGAATACTTTTGATGTGTAAAAAAATCTTACGTATAACAGGTACGCTCCAAAAGTTAAAATCAATAATATTCAAATTTGAATTGCCAAAGATACGGTTAAATATATTTACCCACATTTTTCGAGATAAAAAAGACACACCTATTCCTGCTGTATTTGCACCCATTTTCCTCGTTAAAAATTTGAGGGATTGTAGAGATGTCATTTGATATATAAGTTTGCTCGGCAAGGTGTCAAAAAATATCCCGTTGTACATATTTTCGAAAACGGAAAGGTATTTTACATTTCTATTGCGTTTAATGATTGTCAAGGCATTAACAATGTTATTCCTTGTATTTTTATATGTATCAGACACTAAATGATGTAGTACCCAATTAATAAATACAATATCAAAATTATACGTATTTAAATATTTTTCCAGATTCTCAACAGAATCCATAACGATGATTTTTCTTGGATGTTTTTTATTGATCTCAATCAGATTGGAAGCATTATCTAATAAAACCGCTTCCGATTGGGGATACTGTTCGAGAACCCTGTCCGTAAAAACGCCATTGCCTCCTCCGATATCTAAAAATGTGAATTTATTTGCGCCAAAGTGTTCATCTATCAACTTCACAATAGCAATCCACAAATCACCATTCACATATTCCGTATTGAATGACTCTAATTGGTCGGCACTCAAATGTTTCAATTCATTCATACCTGTATCCATAACAACACTATCTTTATCTCCTTATCATTTTATCCACTTTGTCTTTTGTCACTTTATCAAACAAATCAACCCACTGCTTCATTATTTTATCTTCTCGATAATCGAACGACATCTGCCTCGCCGAGTCTCCCATTGTCCGGCGCAAGTCTTCCGATTCGATTAACGCACAAACTTTTTCTGCAAACAGTTCAACATTTCCGGATGGAACCAAAAATCCGTTTTTTCCATCTGTGATAATATCCTTGGGGCCACATGGAGCGTCAAAAGCGACAAGCGGCAATCCACATGACATGGCTTCGATTAACACCATTGGAAGCGCATCCAAACAGCGAGATGGGAAAAGCATCATAGAACTGTCCAAATATTCGGACTGAATATCTTTGACCGGCACATGAATTTCTACCACATTATTCAAGCCATATTGACTTATTTGTTCAAGTAATGTATCTTTTTGATCACCTCCTCCAAATATGGAAAGTTTCCATTCAGGATGTTTTTCGTGAATAATTTTCCACGCTTCTATCAACTGATCAAAACCTTTTTCATAGACCAATCTCCCTACTGCAATCGCTTTTTGGGAAGCACAGTTTGAAATTTTCTCTGGATAGGTGGAAAGCGGGTTAGGAATTATCTCTACATTTGTCGAATCTTTCCAAGTCAGTTTTTCTTCATTTGTCAACACAACCAACTTAGTAAGTTTTCTGCATTTATTTTTCAACAATCTTGTCCTGACTTTCTCAACAAAAATTGGAACAGGCGATGTATACATCTTATTTGCCATTAACTGACGGAAATCACTTGGAAAATGCAATTCACCCAAATGAATACTTCCGTCATGGATTTTATCAAAAAAATCAATGTCAATACCCAAAGTAGAAATCGTGATATCAGGGGATATTTTTTTCAACAGTTTTTTTAATGTTTTCCGGTATTTCCGTATTTTTATAAAACGAGAAAACACTTTTTCTACATATCTTTCCCTGCCAAAATTCGTATAGATTCCGATGTCTAAATGATAAAGTCGGACTTTATCCGATAACGGATAAAACACAGGCCGACCCATTTGTTCTGTAGTGACAACAGACACATCATAAGTCAATTCATCTGCCAAATAATTTGCTTTAATGGAAACAACCCGTTCCATTCCTCCCGAATTATAAAGGCCGCCCGGCAGTAAATATACGATTTTCATTCAATTTTATTCGTTTTACTCTTCATATTCTTCCTCTTCCTCTTCTCTTGCAGCGCATTGCACTAAATATGCCGAACCGGATGCAATGAACAAAGACATCACCGTATGTAAGGTTCCAATCGCCGTGGTCTTGTAACTAATCATAAATATATACAAAAAAAGTACAAGAAAAAGAGCCACATCAACTCTATTGTAATAACCTCTCCTTGCTCCTGCTGACGATATAGGACGAGTAAAATACAAACTTTGATAGATAATCAAACAAAACAGATAAGGAATACCTCCGAAAATAAGATTGTTCATATATCCGGAATCAGTGTGAGGGTAGTCTACATCACCATCAACTGTCACGCCATGTCCTTTCAACAAAGTTTCATCTCGTAAAGGAAAGTACTGAGCTTCAGTCGCTTCCAAAGAAGCAACGGTTAATTTTCCATAATCCCTATAGTTATAATACCATTCAAAAGCAAAAGGCATTACCTCTTCACTGAACATTTGTCGTTTATTGGAAGGAAGAATAAATAAATAGGAAAAAACTAATATAAGGGAAATATTAACAATATAATAAGAATTACGTTTTATAAAAGCAAGTATCTGGTTAAACGAAAAATAAACCCATATCAGCAATCCTAATCCAAATCCAACAAATCCGGTTCGACCTGCAAGCATCGTTCCTATTGTGATGAAAACCAATATAATATACTTTTTCCATCTATCAAAATACGAATGAGTGTAATCAAGTAACAGTAATCTAAAATACAATATGAATGCTACTCCATAAGCAGCTACTAATTCAACAAAAACACTTCCTGACAAACAATACAACCTGAATTTTGCCACCCTGTATCGAGATCTCAACACCTTTTCCATAAGTCCTGGCCCTTTCATCTGAAAAAGATACTCACCCAAGGGGGTATAAATAAATGCGGTAAGATGTATCATCCCCTGTAAGGCAAAAGCACAGCAAATAACCATACTCATTTCATTAAAGGCGTCCGACTTTACATCGGAAACGAAATAAGGCATCGCGTAAATAACTGCCCATAACATCACTAATTCTACCCACATTCGCTTTTGAGTATTACACGCCACCTCTGTGTTATGAATTATCGTAATTATATAAATAACGAATGCGACAAGTACCGTTCCAATCAGTATTATAGCATTGTAACGTTGGAAAAAATAAGTAAATGGGATTCTCCTATACTCAAAGATATATAAAAGGGAAACTAAAATCATCGAAAAAAAAGCAGTATTGTACACGTATGGTATTCGCCAATTGAATACAATTAAAAAAAGAATAATGACCTTGAAAAAAAATTTCATCGCATGTTATTTATTTTATGTTCAATTTCCATCAAATTTATTCCAGCAAAACAATAATTTAATCAATCCTTTGAAATAATTCATCCAGATAAAAGTATTCCAATAACCCTGTTTGAATTGTAAATATTTGAAAGCTTCTTTTTTATGGTTTCTCGCTAAAACTGAAAAGGTATTTGAAGCTCGCCGCGCTAATACTTTCCGCGCCAATTCCGGTGACATTCTGTCTTTCCAACTTTCAACAAGCTCCATAGACGCAGCATACATTTTTAACCTATTACTTGTCTGATTAGAGCCATGCCAGCGATAAAAGGCAAAATATTCATCCAAATAGACTATTTTACCTGAATAAGCAAATTCTAACCATAATCCCCAATCTTCTATAATTGAGTTTTCATTGTATCCTCCACATTGCTCCCACATATCTTTTCTATACATGATGGTAGCTGCAGGAATACAATTACGCTCAATTAGCCCATCAAAACTGACACTATAGACAGGATCTTCTACAGGGTCAACGACAGTCAGTCCTTCAATAATCCAACTTTGCGCATCGACCATGTGTACCTTACCGAAAACAAGCGAACAATCCGGATCCGACTCCATATAGTTAACTTGCCGTTCAACCTTGTCAGGCATCAGAAAATCATCGGATGCTGAACCGGTAATGTATTTTCCATGTGCATATTGACGAATTGCTTTATTCATCGTCTTGGATACTCCCTGATTATCCTGCAAAACTAACACAAATCCATGTTGTTTTTGCAGTTGTTCCAAAATTTCCCGCGAACGATCGGTGGAGCCATCGTCAATAACAATCAATTCGATATTCTTGTATGTCTGATTCACAATACTCAAAACACACTCTTCGATATAGTTCTCATGATTATAAGAGGGTATAATCGCTGAAACCAAAGGTACATCTGTATGTTCGATTTGTTCTGTCATTTATACTTGTTTACCAACTCCGCTATTTTCTCTATTTCTCTATCCTCTATCACGGGGCTTATCGGAAGGCTTAACACCTCATTATGTATAATTTCCGTAACAGGCAAACTCCAATGATTCCATTCTCTATACGCTTCTTGTTTATAAGGCGGAATGGGGTAATGAATCAAGGTCTGAATTCTGTTTGCACCCAAATAAGCCTGCAACCGGCTACGTTCCTCTGTCCTAATCACAAACAAGTGATGAACATGAGAACGCCGGTTTTCCGGTAACAAAGGTAAGATAATTTTTTCATTTTTAATATGTTCTACGTAATAATTTGCAATATCCCTTCGGAAATCATTCTCTGCGTCCAAATATTTTAGTTTTACAGAAAGAAATGCCGCTTGAATTTCGTCCATGCGGCTGTTCAATCCTTGGTATTTATTCACGTATTTTTCATTGGATCCGTAATTGGCTAAAGCACGAACCATAGTCGCCAAATCATCGTCATTCGTAGTCACGGCGCCGCTGTCTCCTAAAGCGCCCAAATTTTTACCCGGATAGAAACTATTACCGGCGGCATCGCCCAAACTGCCTGTTCGCCGACTTGTTCCGTTCTTATAAAAATGGCAGGCTCCAATTGCCTGAGCATTATCTTCAATTATTTTCAAACGATATTTATCTGCAATAGACTCCAGCGCTTCCGACCAACAGGCTCTGCCATATAAATGCACAACCATAATCGCTTTAGTTCGCGGTGTTATCGCTTGCTCTACAAGTGAAATATCCATGTTGTAGGTTTGAATATCCGGTTCTACAAATACCGGTTTTAAACGATTGTCGGTAATGGCAAGAACTGATGCAATAAAAGTGTTGGCAGGAACAATCACCTCGTCTCCTTCACTCATTATCCCCAATTCAATATATGCTTTCAATATCAAGCGCAAAGCATCTAAGCCGTTCGCACAAGTCACCACATGTTTGACAGCCAAATAATCCTTTAATTGCTGTTCAAACGTTTTTACTCGCTCGCCTTGAAGAAACCATCCGGAATCTATCACTTCAGTTGCAGCCTGCTTTAATTCTCCGGCATATTGAGCAGTTATCTTTTGCAAATCAAGAAATTTTATCATTTTATCTATTCTCTTTATCATTTTATCAGGAGATTGCGGGTCAAGCCCGCAATGACATTCTATTTATCATTTTATCTCTTTTTTTCTGGATTGCTTCACTCCGTTCGCAATGACGGATACAGTATTTCATCTATATTTGTATCCATTCAAAGTTAAAAAAATTTTTCAAAAACAAACTTGCTTTCAACAGAACAGCCAATCGACTCTTTAAAATCACACAATCCATAATTAGGAACTCCATTTTCTGTCGAAATGCCGATATCAATAATTTCAATATCCGTATTTTTATAGTATTCAAAAACCTTATATGATAAAAAATTCATGGTTTTCATCGATGAAAATTCAGGAATATCACCCCAATAAATTACCTGAACAATTTTATTTGCCACATGATATACCAATGCAGAGGCGATATAATCTTGATTTAACGCTACCACAAAGGCGTCATATTTAACGACCATAATGGTTTCTTCTACTTGTTCCAAAGTCATTCTTAATGGAAAACCTCTGACTTGCCTGTTTTTTAAAATAATACTGTAAACCAAAGCTATATCTTCTGTTTTTTGAAAAACAAAATTTTGTTTAAGCGCTAAATTTAATTTATTTCTCGCATTTCCATGTATTTTTTCCTTGTATTTTTCATCGAAAAAAGAGGTCTTAAAAACATGGTTCAGGTCAATACTTGATATTGTATATCCGTTTCTACCAAGAGAATTTATTAATTTTGAAATAAACGACACATGATAACAAAGTGGCGGTAGAATGAATTTTATTGAATTATTATTTTTTTCTTTCAGATAATCATCTAAAACTCGAATAGATTCGTCTATTTCGTTGATGCCGATTTTTTCGTTTATAAATGAGAAACAACCAAAAGGCGCTGAAAATGGAGAAAACATTTGATTGTTTCTTTCTCCCAAAATTAACCCCAATCGTATTTTTGAATCTCTGAATATTAAATAATGAACGCTGTCACATTTATATTTATTTAACTCATTAAAAATTAACGAATTAAAAACATGATAAGGCATTGTAAAAATGTCTTGATATTCTTTTGGCGAAATTTCAGATATATTCATATATACTTATTATTTTTTACAGTCATTACGGGCATGACTCGCAATTCCCGCTACAACTGTGTATGCTCGTTTCGCTCGGTGATTTTTTTCAACAACTTTGCCGGATTACCTCCTATTACAGAATAGGGGGGAAAACTCTTATCTACGAATGAATTAGCGGCTACCACACAAAATTCTCCCAATTCAACTCCGGGCATAATGACTGCATTGGCGCCAATCCACGAATGATCTCCTATCGTCACCTTGCCCTTTATCAATGGATGGTATTGCTGCATTTCGAGACTTGCATTCGGACCCGAATCAGCCATAATGTTCACTCTTTGTGCAATCGAAACATTTTTTCCGATAACAACTTTAGCAGCATATCCATTGATAATTGAAAACATTCCTACATATGAATGATCGCCAATTTCCAACGGGTGATCGGCTGCGCCAAAGATGCTACAATATTTCGCAATCTTCACATGATTGCCGATAGCAACGTTATTGACTGAAGAGGAAGGATCGATGAAAACTCCTTCTCCCAATTGAATATTACCTGTTATCATCGCAAAAATATTTTATCAATGTTACAATAAAGAGTATATCCTCTTCTTTCAAATACTGATGCACCGGAATAAAGAAAGCGTTTTCTCCATAAAACACACTGGATTCTACTCCGTTTTGTTGCAGAAAAACCTTTAATCCATCCAAATCAACCGAAGACGGCGTAGAAAACATATAAACCGAAGGCGTTTCAAAATCGCTGTAATCAAACCTGCTTTTAAAATCCAAAGACAATAATTGTCTTTCAAAAAAGGCATTGTTGTTCTTTCTTGCCTGCTTAATAATTTCGATATCTTTCAGATAAAAAGAAAGTAATTGCAGCAGACCGGTTGACCAATTAAAATTAATATTGTATGTTTTTGTATTATAATCCGAAATATTTATTTTTAAAATACCACCCCATTGCAAAGGGAAAAATTTTGGAAGGCTATAAATGGTATAATCCCCATAATTTCCGGTTTGCAGCTTATCATCGGTCGAAAATAAACTCATCGCCATATCTTCAATGATGGGTATATTCAGTTGCAAAACTTTATCCATTTCCCGATATACGGTTCCAAATTCATGATTGACCAATATCACTTTGGTCTTGTCCGACAATTGTCTGCTCCACTTACAAAATTTTTCTATTTCTCCTGTTACACAACCGCTGATGTAGCGATTTCCTGAAGTAGTGATGATATAGATTTCATCATCTTCCGACAATGCATATTGTGATAGCGCATAATATAGAGCCGATTTACCATTTTCAAAACAAAGAAAATTTCCAAAATATTGCGTCAATAAGTCCCTATCGATGGGGGGATTGGATTGCAGTATTCTATAATTTTTTCCTATCCATTCTGTCGAAAACGGACTGATGGTATATTGCGGAATTCTATATTTTCCCGAATTAATTACAAATTGATTATATATATCCATTTATTTCTTCCAATTGATAAATTGAGAATATTCGCGAATATAATCATTTTCATCATATTCATGCGAAGCTAATACCAAACATATAGCTCCTGACGAAAAATTACTCAATTCCCGCCAAATTCCAGGGACAACATACAACCCGTAATAGGGACGATTTAAGGAAATCATTTTCTCATCCAACCCATCGCCTAAAGAGATGTCAAAACTTCCACTAACGGCCACAATCAGCTGGTGTAGCGCTTTATGGGCATGACCACCGCGAACTTCGCCACCGGGTATATCATACAAATAATATACCCTGCGGACATCGAAAGGGAGATCCACTGAATTGTTCAATGCGGTAATATTCCCTGCGCGATTATGAATTTTCGGCAAAGTAATCACATTACAATTATATATGCTTGAGTCTGTCATTTCATTTGGTCATATTTATAAAAGCATCAAAATCATAGATATAATCCGCATCCGAATAGAATGTAGACGCCAAGACCAAACAAACAGCATTCGTTGAAAAATTTTCCATGTGCCGCCAATACATTTCAGGGACATAAAGCCCTTTGTAAGACCTATTTAGAGAAAAACGAATGGGATTGGTCCCATTGTGCAACACAACATCAAAACTGCCCGACAGGGCAATAATTACTTCCTTTTGTGTTTTAAATGCGTGTCCGCCACGAATTTCTCCGCCAGGGACATCATAAATCCAATACACCCGTTTGATATCGAATGCTAAACCTGTTCCATTTTCTATGAATGAAAGATTCCCTCTCTCATCAAGAACTTTCGGAATATCAAGCCATTTTACATTCATGAGTCAATCAAGTTTTATGAACTACTTACGCCTTCCGTACTTTCTTTCATAAAAAGGATTTTCACCGTCTGAATCATGATTATAAAATCCCTAAACATTGAATAATTATTGATGTAAATCAAATCATAACGCAATTTATCCTCAACGCTTGTATTGTATTTTCCTTCTATTTGTGCTAATCCGGTTAATCCGGCTTTTACTTTCAGGCGATACTTGTATTCCGGAATTTCTGATTCAAATTGTTCGGAGAAAAAAGGGCGTTCAGGACGCGGACCAACTATACTCATATCTCCTTTAATGATGTTGATCAATTGTGGTATTTCATCCAGCCGACACAGTCGCAAACATCTTCCAAATACCGTGATTCGGGGGTCTTTATTCTCCGCTAAAACTGGTCCTGAAAGCTTTTCTGCATCCGGAATCATGGTTCGAAATTTGAAAATTTTAAAGCGTTTATTTCCTCTTGTAAGCCTTTCTTGGGTATAAAAGACAGGACCTCCATCCAATTTAATCAAAATCATTACAAATAAGACAACCGGTGAAAGCAAAACAGTCGCAAGTAAACTCAAAATCAGATCGACTGCACGTTTCAAGAAACGCTCTTCCGGCGAAAGCTCCATATTAGTTATCCGAAAAGTAGGAATATCTCCGCTTTTATGTAACGATGATGAAATGATACTTAAATCGAAATATTGAGGAATAAAACATATCTCTTTATTATGATTCATACATGACAATAAAATCATTTCTCGATTATTTGATTGAACATCTGCACAAATAAATACTTCATCAACAGACTCGATTTTTGATGACACAGATGAATCAAATTCGACATAAACTCCAAGAACTTCGTAGAATTCAGAATAATTATTCTTGATTATTTTTTGTAATTTCTCTGAGTCTTTGCCCACAATTATTACCTTTTTTATTGATCGCATTTGACGATCGATAAACCAATAAATAATGTTCTTTAGCAATAAAAGAAACAAGTAGAATAAACTACTAATAATAATAACACTTCGGGGAAAAGCCCATGCAACATCACGGATAAAAAAGCAGACACCCATAATGCCTATTGTTAGAGAGGATGATATTAGAAAAATAGTATAAATTACATCAGGGATTGGTTTTCTCGTAAGATTATATAACCCAAAAGCATACATTAGAACAAGGTATAATATACCAATAAACGGATAAACAATCAGGAATGCATCAAAATTTTTCTGAAAATTCTCCAGCATACCATATTTCCCTAACAAATAGAATGTAAAAAGTATACTGCCATAAACAATGGCTAAATCAAATAAAATAAATAATATCCGCCTCATATACTTATGTTTTTCACACAAATATCGAAAAAGTTTATAAGTCTATAGTTTTTTCATATAGACTTATAAACTTTTTTTCAGCTCAAAATAAATGTGAATTAAATATTCTTTTTATTTTCTTTCAACCATTACGACTACCCTATTCCACTCATTTTGTGGGAACGGTTGTTCTTTATCGCCTTTCCACTCAATCATTATGCGATTTGCATTAATACCTTGACGTTTCATTTCTGCAGATACCGCTTCTACACGTCTTTGGCTCAATCCCAAATTATATCGAGGATTGCCTGTCTTACGGTCGGCATAACCAACTATCAGCACTCTGCTGTCGGGATTCTTTTTCAAATGATCAACAGCATCGGTTATTTTACGCATTTCACCTGGTTCAATCTTGTAAGAATCCAATCCAAATCTAACATATTCCGGAAGTGAACTATTATCTACAACTTGGGTTACAACTTCCCTAGGTCTTTCATCGCAACATTTTTGCAATCTATCTAATAAATCTTGTTGTCTCTCGAGAATATTTTGATGATTATCTATTAGATAACGATTGTCGTTGATCTTCTTATTCAAACGATCAATTTCATCTGCCGTTAATCGTACGATTTTGGAAAGATTATTGTCGAATCTTTTATTAAAAGTATACTGTACTCCCAACCCCAAATTAACGATTCCATCTCCAAGCGCAGTCCCTGCGTATCCGTCAAATTCTTGTTCGGTTGCATTTGCTTGCGGTTCAAGGTAAATTGCAATATTTTCGGTAACATTATAATTAACTCTAAAACCCACCTTAGCCACAAGGTGCCAATAATCGGGTGTAGTAAGACCATTATCAAAGGCGTGAATAGTTCCAAGACCAGCAAATCCTATAACATCAAAACGACCTCTGTCATTGTAATGTCCACGCATCAGATTTGTGAAATTATACATCAAATCAAAAGTAGCTGATGCATAATTAAAATCTTGCCAAAAACCGGTTTTACCTTTATATGGACCTTTTTTCGCTGTCACATAATGATATTTATGGTTGTTTGGAGCCCCACCCATTGGAATTGTTGTATGATCAGGAAGATAATATCCCGGATTAATATACATATTTAAATTAAATCCTCTCAAAGATCCGCCCATTACCTGAACACGAGCACCAAAATCTGGATTGAACCATTTTCCTACGGTCAATGCTCCACCATATTTAATTCTATCATACCAACTGATGTAAGAATCCTGTTCTGCGAACAAGACGTTCGCACTACCACCCAATGAAACAAACCAGTTGTCTCCATACGTACTACGTTCCGAAACTTCACGTAATGCTGCTTGTTCATACTGTGCCGTTACTGAAAAAACAACAGCCGACAGAACCAAAGTAAATAAAAATCCTACTCTTCTTTTCATAATTTATTTATTTTATTTTTGTTTTTCCATAATTATTAACTACTGCTACTTTCGTAACCATAGCCATAACCTCCATAACCATAACCATAACCATAACCATAACCATAACCATAACCATAACCATAACCATAACCATAACCATAACGCCCTTTTCCCCCTGAAAACCCATTCAATATTAAGTTAATATTGGACAGCCTTTTTTCTTCATATATTTTATTCACCAATGAAATTGCAGACTTAGGAGTAAGATTTTCACGTACAACAAACAGAGAAGCGTCAGAAACACGATTGATCAGGAAAGCATCAGAAACACTACCGACCGGTGAACTGTCAATAATAATGTAATCATATTGCTCACGAAGTTTCCTGAACATATCATCCAGTGTATGATCAATTAACAATTCATTGGGATTTAGAGGTACTACTCCGGAAACAAAAACATCCAAGTTCGTTCCATTTACGTTTTTAAATATCAAATTATTAATATTCGTTTCCTCTCCCAATAAATAAGATACCAAACCCATTTGCTTGGGTAAACCCAAATAAGCATTTATCCGCGGTCTACGTATATCTAAGCCAACCAATACGGTTTTATATCTCAACGAAAAAGTAATTGCCAAATTTATCGCAACAAATGTTTTTCCTTCACCGCTAATCGTAGAAGTTACCAAAATTGATTTCTTATCCGGAGTATCTAAAATAAATTGTAAATTGGTACGCAAGAGCCTGAAACGCTCTACAATTGCTGATGTAGAATTTTGAGAAACAACCACAGATGTCTTTGTTTTAACTATAGGCAAAGATACGATGATGGGGATATCCGAAAGTTTCCGGACTTCTTCTTCTCGAGTAAGTTTGTAATTAAATAACTCACGAAGGCCTATGACGATAAACGGCAATAAAAAGCCTGCAAGTAGACACAGTAGATAAGTATATGTTTTCCTCGGAGTAATAAGTCCAGAAGTTAGCGGATCTTCCAATATCCTCACGCTTGGAGCGGATACAGACACCGTAAAATCTAGATCCTGCTTTCTCTTCAGTAAATCAACATATAAATTCGATTGAATTATCTGTTGACGCAACAAATCGGACAATTCTCTCTCTTTACGTGGAATATCTTCAATACTAGAACCATACATGTCAAGCATACCTTCGTATCCATGAACTGTAGTCTGTTGAGAAAATTCAAGACCTTCAATCGAATTAAGAATTTCTTCTCTTATCAGATTTAAACGCTCAGTAAGCTTTTTTATGATAGTTGCATCTTCTTTTGCATAAGATAACAACCGCTCTCTCTCTAAAAAAAAGCGGTTGAATTCCCTAAGACTTACTGACAACGAACTGTTACCAACAGACAAAGCTTCCGGTAAAAGAGTGGAAATATCCGCATTTGCATCAACTGCTTTTTTCAAATAAGACAATTCCATTGATCTTGCCCCCATAGAAGTAATACTCTTATTATAGTCAATATCTTCCTTTACATACAACATTGCTTCTTCAAGCAGAGATGTACTTATTCTGTTATCTTTTTTGAAGTTTTCTGTCCTCATTTCGGATTCAAGCAATTCTTCATTCAATCCTGTTAATTGATCTTGAATAAAATCAGAAGCTATTTTTGCAGCCCTGTTTTTGTCCGACATTGTCTCTCTACTGTACACCTCAAGCAAACGATACAAGAAATCCTCTCCTCTTTTTCTATTAGTTTCATTTACAGTCAGGCGAACTACAGAACCTTTACCGCTTAATTGTTGGCTGGTCAAGTTTCCCATATAGGATTGTGCAACACCTAAGGGCGGTTTTATTTGAATATACAATGGGTATTCTTTCCTCAAAGAAACACTTTCATCCGATTGCAGAAGAATTTCTCCAACCGGACTGTTAATCACAGCCGGCACAGAAGAAAATTCCTGGTTAAACGCACGATTTCCATACTGCCCATTCACAATAATTGAGGCGTTTTCAGAAGGCGATATCTTCAAGGTCAGTGTTGAACTAAGAGATGATATAACACTCTTGTCTAAAAAAACCCTTACCGGTGGTCTGAGATAATATGATCTTCCCGATCCTGAATAAATATCTGTATCTTTTATCCTGCCTTTCACATAGTAACGAACAAAAAGCTCTTCCTCTATCACCACTAATTCCAGTAAGTTTCGCGACCGAAGAAACTGTAATTCGTTATCTAAGCTATTGTCAGAACTAAGAAAGCCCAGCGCTTCATAGAGAGACAATTCGGTATTGGCGCCTTTCCCTTTTAAAATAACATTCGTACTAACACTATAAACATAAGTTGAATAACGTAAGTATAAATAACCGGCAAAAAGAAATAAAATAATTGATATTGCAAACCATTTCCAATGAATAAGAAAATTAACTATAAACCACTGAAAGTTAATCTCTTTCCCATGGTCACTTGCTTTTTCTTTTCGTTTACTATTTTCCATTCTTTCTTCTTTGATTATTTTGATAGAACTGTTATATAAGTTATCAGCGACATAGCGAATCCAACCAAACCGATTGAGATACCAAACATCGGACTGATATTTGCTTGGTGCGTTCTTTGTTTTATTGGTTTCACGATTATTTGGTCATTTTGATGAAGAAAGTAGTAGGGGGAAGAAATAATGTCCTCTGTAGTAACATCTATTGAAATTCTCTTATATCCTCCATCGGGTGTTGGACGAAGTATATCAATATCTTCCCTCTTGCCGCCTATGGATACACCACCTGCCAATGCCAAAGCTTCCATAACATTGATGTGATCCTTGTCGGTTGTAATTGTTCCCTGACTTGTAACTTCTCCCAAAACATATATTCTAAAATTCTGCAATCTAACTGTCACAACCGGCGGCACATTCAACCTGAGCATTAAGAGATCGAGTATCTTTTCTTCCAACTCTCCTTGAGTCAAGCCAACAACTGAAATCTCTCCAAGAACAGGAAAAGTAATCTTTCCATCTTTTTTTACCAAATAGGCCTGCCTTCCAATCCCTTGGCTGACAGAAGACTCCGTGCTGTTCTCCGTAGTAGCGGAAGGAAGAAGTGGCAGATTATATTCAGCTGCCACCGCAGGTTCCCCCGGTACATTGACAGTAATCGCCAAGATGTCGTCAGGTTGGAAACGGATAAAATTATCTCTGCGATACGACGACAGATCAACCGTTTTTCCCAGTCTTCTTTCTGATGTTTGGAGATATTCTACTTTTTTATACGCACTACAAGAGGACAATACCAATATTGATACCAAAAAGAAGAAAGAATAAAAACTAACTTTAATCTTCATGTTTCTTCTTACTTCTTCTTTTTACAAGTGCATATACTCCCGACAAAAGACTCAAAATTAATAATCCCTCGCCTACAGGGGATCTTTTAGGATCTCCTCCTGCCACACCACCAGCGCCCTCATCTATGTCATCCCACCAGTTGTCCCCTGGCGCTCGGAACAAGCCTCCGCTGCTTCCTGTTTGGGATGCCGCCTGTGCATCAGCAGCCACCTTTTCTGCAGATTCTTTTTTACTGTTGTCGCTATATACCCCCTGCGCTTGCACTGTAATTCCTCCAAATATGAGAGAAATCACCATCAAGACCGTTATTACATTAGATTTTAATTTCATCGCTCTACTTTATATATTTTATTTTTTTAATTCTATTCCCCAATAAAACAATTTTACTTATTCAAAACCTTCAAGGTTATATTGCCTCTTGCATTGACGATATAAACTCCTTTTTGGTTCAGTGTTACAGTAAAAGTTTCTCCGGATGCAACACCTGAAGCAATGGTACGTCCGGTTAAGTCTGTAATCTGCACTTTATCACCCACAATCAAATTCATTATGGTTAGCACATTGTTTTCGGCGAAAGCATAAATTTCCGAATCCAACGATAACGGGTCAAGAGATGTAATCGAACGGTTAAAGTATAAGAAAAAACGATCACCCCAAACGCCTGGCGCGGAATTAACCACATAATTTTCCTTTAGCAAGTCAGTAGACCTACCCCAGTATTTATCCACCAATATTGCGTTTTGAATGGTTTCGTTAGCATATTCTTTCATAGAAAAAACATATCCACCGGTTCCGGAAGGGAAATTTACCGCAAGGGGAACTTCATTTTCACCGTACGGAAGAGCATTGATGAACAATTCTTGGGTGAGATTGTCTACATTTTTTGACTTTGACCAAATTGACACTTTTTCTGTTCCATTGTTATCTTTATAGATAGTTTGCATAACAAAATAATCTTCCCCGTTCTTGAACAGTTTATCAAAACCATCACCAAATCTGAAATAGGTTTCAAAAGTAGAGACAGGACCCTGACCTGTTACATGCGTTAATGTCAGACCAATTTGATCGTAAGGTTTAGTAGCTTGTGCGGAACGGAGCACAAGTGTCTCCCTTTCAAGCGAAGTACCTGCATTAAATACTAAACCACCTGAACCACTGCTATGGGTTAAATGTAGCGCCGTAGCCTCGGTTTCTCCACCGGCGATAACTTCATCGACTTGCACAAATAGCGTACCATAAGGCCGCAAGGTCGCAGTTGCTGCGCTAGGATTCAAAGGAATCCAATTGTCATCGGCCGACAAAGCACTATTGTTGCGGTAATAGACAGGCTTGTCTGTTAAACCATTCCCCATAGAAATGGTACCATTGCTTATTTCAAAATTGGTAGAGTGCAATCCACCTCGGAAGTTCCAGCCCTCAGCTTCAGGAGTTGTGAATTTAGGCGTACCTGGAGCTATCTCTGGATATCGTTTGTATTCAAGATCAATCCCTTTGACCTGTTGTTCAAACAAATAAGCAATGTTGTCGGGAGAAGTACCGGCAGTATTTGCACAGAAATCTACTTCTGTATCTCCAGCCGCTGCAAGTACAAATCTAAAACCGGTACCTTTGGGCAATATCGTTCCGGTTTCAGCATCTTTCCATAAATAGGAAGCCCATACTCCGTCTTGTTTTCTATATCCATTGTCAGCCCTCGCTACCGGATCAAAATATTGAATCATATATTCCTGCGTAAGAGTCATAGGGGTGCCATCTGTTTTCTTAACACCTCCTTTTCCTGCACCTAAATCCACATCAAACGGAAGCGACATCTGATACCAGGTTCTACCTTTAACTTTCATACGCACAGTAACATTCTCAGCGTTTACCTTGTATTGTGCCCCTGCATCAACGGCAGTTTCCAACAAACCATCATTGGCATCATTGGTGTAGAATATAACATTAGGCATTTCCATAATCCCCGAAGTATACACTCTCGCCCATTTCATTTCAGATTCAAATGCCCGCAAATGCACAGGACCCACTGATTTTAACTTACCTTGATTGGCAGCATCACCGACATACATATCTCCTACAACAGTCATAGGAAGTTGCGCCCACGAACCGACACACAGTGCAGATAATAAGACAATAGTAAATAATCTTTTCATATTACATTTATTTTTTTGTTGTTATTATTTTTTTCTTATAGTTACCTTTTCTTTTTTCAATACAATATCAGACAATATATTTGCTCTCTTAATCTCTAAACTATCAGTCACATCCACATCATATTCATTTTTAATGTCAGGGATGACCAAAGGGATAGTTTTGGAAATATTCACCGGTGAATTCAATTTATCGATATTAGCTTCATAGATATAGACCCAAAAAGCCGGGTGTCCATAATGCTGCTCGGCTAAAGACGGAAGGCTAACCAATCCACTTGGCGGAGTTAAGTTTTCCTGATTACCATCTTGAGTAGTAGATGTCTGTCTTCTAACAACGTAAACTATCACTGTCAGTATAAGCGCCATCAAAATTAAAATAATCAACAAACTACCACTTACGCCTCTCGACTTGTTCCTCTCAGGGACTTCGTTATTATCGTCAGGTATGATTTTATCGCCAACTTTTGATTCTTTTCGGGGTTTGTAAGTGTCAAAATCTGTTTTTGATTTCAGTGGCCGGATTACTTGGTCATTTTTTCTGTTTTCTTGAAATTTAGACGCGACTATACCTGCCTGTTCTATATCGCTCCCAATGTCAACATTTTCCTTTGAAAGAGTGATTTTGGAATTTTGAGACTCCTCTGTCGTTTCAACCGGAAAAAACATCTCAACTGTTTCTTCTTTATGTTCCGCTACTGCATCCTCTTTTATTTTTACTTCTGTTTCTGTTTCCCCTCCATTTAAAAGTTTTCTCAGATATGAAGCCAATATAAATGACACCTCAATATTATCGCCGCCCTGTTTAGTACTAACAGGGCGAAAGATTCCAATCCGTTGCAAATTAACAAGTTTTCCCTCTTTCAAAGGCGAGGAAATAACTTGACGAAAACTCTCGGAAACAGTCTTCTCTTTTCCGGCTATCGGCGACATTACCCGCAAAAACGAGTCATCATCTCCATTAGGCCTAAAGAAAACCGTCCGCCTGTTTTCTCCGATAGATTTTAATTCTAAATGGCCAAAATCAGGAATTACCACATTCTCCCCCTTGGAGAGGGCTTCGATAATGAATAATTCTACAACTTCTACATTAGTACGCTCATTCATAGAGTTACTTTGTGCCATCTTGATCTATATAAAAATTCAAAATGTTAATAATATCTTTACAGTCTCAGCATTACCGAGAAGACATAAAGTCAATCTGTTTCTCTATAAAAGGGATATCCTCTTCATGAAGCCTTGCTTGTATTTCAGACAAAGTAGAGTTCAACGAGTTCAAATAACTACCTTTGTAATCATCGTAGATTTCTTCCATTAAACCCTCATCTTCATACAAAGACGTAACGTTCTCGTCAAACTTCTGAATGAAAGACTTAAAGTCATCTTCAAAGCCTGTTAGTAGGGATAAAAAGCGCTCCAACACGTATATCTGATGAGCGAAAGATGTTTGTTTTGCCATAAAGTATAAAAAATAAATTTACTATAAATTAATTAAGTATCTCTAACGTTTAAATAAAACTTAGCAAAGGTAATGTCATTTGTGCAATACTCGTTCACACAAAATTACCATTTTGACATATATTCTTACCTTTTCAAGTCATTATTCATTATTTTAACCCTTTTTTCTCAAAATTACCGTAGGAGGAGCGCCTAATTGAGCCTTACAAAAGACTGAAAAATGCTGGTACGACGAAAATTTGTATTCGTTGGCAATTTCTTGTAAAGACTTTGTTCCTTTGCTGATTTCTGTCATAATTTGTTTAGCTTTCTGTTTCTGCATCCACTTATATGGCGGATCATTGAAACATTTTTGGAACTTTTTAATAAATCCGGACGTGGAGTAGTTAACTAACTTTGCTAATTCCTGAACATTTTTCGCATTTAGATAGCTACTGACAATTATCTTCATAAATTGAATATCTTTTGACAATATGCAAAGCAGAAATTGCGCCAACTCTTCGTCTTGATATAAGTAAAAAAGTAAAAAAATAAATTCCTGTCGTTTTAATTCATAAAAACTCGAGTCATAAATTCCTTCTTTGAAATATGTTTCCAACAAGGAAAGGAAACGAATGATTGCTCCCTTGAGTTGAAGTTTATAAAAATGCGTCGAACATTTTTCATTCCTGTCTTCCAATAATAAATTTTCTATTCCTTTCTGTTCCGTATACCATACTTCTAAAGGAGCATAACAGATAATCAGATGCGTTTGCTCCAACATGGTAATTTCGTAAGAACTGTCGATTTGAACCAAAAACATTTCATGAAAAGATGCAAGATACTCATCATTGTTGTTAATCTTGATGCATATACCTCCGGAAATAATAAAGACGATTACAGGATCGGAGGATTGTGGCCTCTCGAATCGATATCCTTTAGGAAAAATCAAACTCTCCCAAATTCTCTGATATTCTATGGTATCCTTTATGTCTTCCAAATATACACAATATCCATCAAAAACGACAAGTATAATTATTCAGAAAAGTTTAAAATACACACAAGCCATGTGTAGAAAAAAGAAACTTATATCAATCAATATAATCGATAGTTTCTTCTCCAATAAGCTGGCGCAACGTATTTTTCAGCTTGATATACTGAATAAACAAATCATGTTCTGCTATATGTTCATTGTCATGCATCGGACTCTTGAAGTAGAAAGAGAGCCATGACTGAATGCCGCTTAAGCCTGCTCGCTTGGCTAAATCACTGAATAACACCAAATCTAAACAAAGTGGAGCAGCTAAAATAGAGTCACGACACAAAAAGTCCACTTTTAATTGCATCGGGTAACCCAACCAACCGAAAATATCAATATTATCCCAACCTTCCTTATTATCTTTCCTTGGCGGATAATAATTGATGCGTACTTTATGATAGATATTTCCGTAGAGTTGCGGATATAGATCCGGTTGCAGAATATTATCTATAACCGACAACTTCGATTCTTCTTTGGTCTTGAAAGAGCCGGGATCGTCTAATACCTCTCCATCTCGGTTACCTAATATATTTGTAGAAAACCATCCGCTCAGTCCCAACATACGCGTCTTCAACATGGGCGACAGTACGGTTTTCAGCATAGTTTGACCTGTTTTAAAATCCTTTCCGCAAATCGGTGTTTGGGTTTGGGCCGAAAAATCCCAGATTGCAGGCATATCGACCGTTAAATTGGGAGCGCCATTAATATAAGGTACGCCCTCCTCTATACAGGCATAAGCATAAATCATAGATGGAGCTATTTCTGAACTGTTTTCTTTCATTGCTTTTTGCAAAGCAGGAAGCGTTTCATGCATTTCGCTGTTTTGTATGTAAACTTCTGTACTCCCGCACCAAATACAAACCACTCTGTCCAAATGATTTTTTGCTTTAAAATCCTGAATATCCTTGCGAACAGCGTCTTTTAAATCCCATTTGGTAGGAGCCGATTTCACCCATGTTCCATGCAAACGTTTGACAAAATCCTGATCAAACACCGCTTTCATTGGTTTTAGCGCCTGTAGCTCATCCTTTACTTTATCTAAATCGTCGATAGTTAACACTTCCGCATGACGTGCCGCATCATATGCGTTTTCTTCAAAGATATCCCATCCTCCGAAAACGATATCTTCCAATTTTGCCAAAGGCACAACATCTTTAATCTTCAGAAAACGATTTTCTTCTCTTTTCCCTAAGCGCATGGTTGCTAATTGCGTAATCGATCCGACAGGAATCCCTAATCCTTTGCGGGCAATAAATGTGCCCGCAATGAACGTTGTTGCTACCGCACCTCCTACACCAATCACAAGTACACCAAGTTTACCGTTTGCTTCTTTGATTTGCGTTCTTTCCATTTTCTATCATTTTTTCTGTAAATAAACAACTTTTTCAGACGACAAAGGTAAAACTTTTTTATTGAAAATACAATTACACATTTCAAAATTAAAAGTGTTTTTTAAATTTTCACTTGAATTCATTGGTCACTTATTTAAATTTTATTACTTTTGCGGTTCCTATACAAATATAATATATGGAAAAGATTACGGCAATTATCAATCCGGTCTCAGGCTCAACATCAAAAAAACACATTCCTGACTTACTGGATCAATATATACCGTCGGACAGATTTGAAAAGCAATTTTTTTTTACTGAATATCAAGGACATGCCTACGATTTAGCATGCCAGGCAGTGAAAGATAAAGCCGATTTTATAATTGCCGTGGGAGGCGATGGAACTATCAACGAAGTTGCTCGGGCACTGGTCGAATCACCTGTCGTTTTAGGAATTGTTCCCATGGGATCAGGTAATGGCTTGGCAAGGGATTTGGCAATTCCGATGGATATTCGCAAAGCCTTGAACGTCATATTGGATCGAAACATAAAAACCATCGATTATTGCAAAGCCAACAACCGGATTTTTTTCTGCACTTGCGGAGTGGGTTTTGACGCATCGGTCAGTGAACGGTTCGCGAAAAGAAAACGACGCGGGCCATTGTCGTATATGAAAAGTGTTGTAGAAGAATACTTGCAGTTCAAACCCGACACTTACGATATTGTCCTTGAAAACGAAGTGCTTACCCGGAAGGCTTTTTTGGTAACTTGTGCAAATGCTTCTCAATACGGAAATAACGCATATATCGCACCCCATGCCGACATGAGCGACGGAATGATGGATGTTGCCATTCTATCACCTTTCTCTCCCTTAGATATAGGCCATTTGGTAATACAAATGTTTACCAAGCAGATGACTAAAAACAGAAAAATACAATATTACCGCTCTAAAAAATTGGCGCTAAGAAGAGCAAAACCGGGTATTGTTCACATCGACGGTGAACCTGTTTATATGGATGAAACCATATCTTTAGAGGCTTTCCACAACGGGTTGAACGTGATTGTTCCTCAAGAACAATTGCCTCCCGTCTACAGCATATCCTCATTTTTAAAAAACCTCTCCTACCAGAGAAAAAATAAAAAAAATGAAACGAACATACAAAATTCATTACAAGCCAAGAATTGAACTTGCGAATTCTATTATGATAGTAATTAAAAAATAAAATAAATACAATTATGAAAAAAAATAAACTGTTTCATGTCATAATCTCTACAGGCTTCGGATCCGGTTTTTTTCCAATAGCTCCGGGCACTGCAGGCGCCGTTTTGGCAACCGGTATCTGGCTGGTACTGTCGCTGTTTTTAACGCCTGTCTGTTTATTTGTTACTACTGTCTTATTAACCGTTCTGTTCACTTTTGTCGGCGTATGGTCGTCGGGAATCATGGAAACCTATTGGGGAAAAGACCCCTCAAAAGTGGTAATAGATGAAATGGTTGGTGTTTGGATTCCACTTTTGGCAGTAAACAATTCAGACGCGCATTATGTATATTACGCATTGATTGCATTACTTCTATTTCGACTGTTTGATATATTTAAACCATTAGGTATAAAAAAAATGGAAGAATTCAAGGGGGGCTGGGGAATTATGCTTGATGATATTTTGGCAGGAATATACAGTTTACTCGGGTTACTTATTTTATACGGAGTGAGATGTCTCATTGGATAAAAAAAAGCGTTAATACTATTTCTAACAAACGGGGAATTTTCACATTCCTCCGCGCCCAACTATCCTCTCAATTGGCAAGTTCTACGGATTTTTTGGTAACTATCGTATTGGCTAACGTATTTAACCTCTACTATGTTTATGCCACATTTATAGGATCGGTCTGCGGAGGAATCACCAATTGTGTAGTGAATTACCGCTGGACTTTCAAGGTGATGGATGTAAAAAAAAGATACATTGCGATTCGTTACCTGATTGTTTGGGGTGGTAGTATTCTTTTAAACACTTCCGGGATTTATTTTATGACTGAACTGCTAAAGAAAATCCCCCTGTTAATGAAAGTTCCCGATTTCTTTTTCGACAATATTTTTATTATTTCAAAAATTGTTGTTTCATTAATCGTCGGATTTGCATGGAATTACGTTATGCATCGCTTCTTTGTTTACAGAAATTTAAATCTGAAACGGTTTTTTCAGTCAAAAAATTCGGATGATAATCCAAAATAATTCTGTAATTTTGAACGCAAATTTTATTAAAAAATCATATACATTAATTAGTAGGTAACATGAAACTTAGAGACTCCGCTCAACAATTAATTTATAAGATTATCAATCCCGTTGTACATCGATTGGTCAAATGGGGAGTTACGCCCAATTTTGTCACAGGAACCGGTTTGTTTATTAATGTAATCGCAACCATTATTCTTATATATGGCGCCACAAATGGCGAACGCGGAGATTTTTCATACGTCGGATGGGCCGGATTTGTTATTTTATTTGCAGGCTTATTCGATATGTTAGACGGTCAAGTGGCGCGTATCGGTAAAATGAGTTCACGTTACGGCGCCATGTTCGATTCTGTACTTGACAGATACAGTGAATTAATTATATTTTTCGGCATTTGCTACTACCTTGTTCTTCACGAATATTTTTTCAGTTCGCTGTTTGGGTTTATTGCCTTGATTGGCTCCATGATGGTTAGTTATGTCCGTGCGCGTGCCGAAGGATTGGGAATAGAATGTAAAGGCGGGTTTATGCAACGTCCCGAACGAGTGATTATCATCAGCGCCGGAGCTATCCTTTGCGGCATATTCTATTATTTTGCAGGCGACTATAAACTATATGTACCATGGCTTCCATTCCCTGTGTTCGAGCCTGTTCTCATTTTTGTTATTCCGTTAGCAATCGTTGCCGTATTTGCGAATATCACTGCTATTGGCAGACTCAACCATTGCCGGAAAGTGTTAAATGAAGCAGACAATCTTGCGCAATGAAGATTAAACCGGCGCTTCCACCGCTTTCTGAAACTATCATTACAATAGGTATTATTGTTATTTTCAGTATATTGACAGCCGTTTTTATCGGTTTTCGTTCGGAACATCTTTTGTTTATTGCGCTCTTTTCCGTTCTCTTTTTCTTTAACAAGCCGTCGAGAAAATTAGCGGCAGGATTACTCCCTTTCCTTATCTTCGGCATTTCGTACGACTGGATGCGGGTTTTTCCAAATTATACGGTAAACGCAATAGATGTGGAAAATTTGTATAATTTGGAAAAATCGATTTTCGGGATAATGGACAACGGATTCAAACTGATTCCCTGCGAGTTTTTTCTGAAATATCAATATCCGGTAGCGGACTTTTTTTCCGGAATTTTCTATTTGGGTTGGGTGCCTATACCGGTTGGTTTCGGTATTTATCTGTATATAAAGAAAAAACGGGAGGTATTCCTGCGATTTGCCTTGGTTTTTCTTTTTACCAACCTGCTCGGATTTGTTTGTTATTATATTTATCCGGCAGCACCCCCATGGTATGCTATGGAATACGGATTTGAACCTATTCTTTCAACCCCCGGAAATATGGCAGGATTATCGCGTTTCGACCAACTGATTGGATTTCCTTTATTTGATTCTATTTACGGGCGAAATTCAAATGTTTTTGCCGCACTGCCTTCGCTGCATTCTGCTTACTTGATGATTACATTGTTTTACGCCATACGGGGAAAAAGTCCGGCGGTTATAACCACTGTCATCACAGTGTTTATGTTCGGAATTTGGGGAACGGCGGTTTATACGGCGCACCACTATGTGATTGACGTTTTGGCAGGCATCATTTGTGCGATAACAGGAATTTTACTGTTTGAATATGGCTTAATGAAACTTCCTTTTTTCCGTCTATTTTTTGATAAATACTTAAATTATATTACTTGATTTGTACACATGAAAGAAAAACTAATCCGCGAAGAAGAAATCCAAAATTCACATCGCTTGTTGCGGGGACGATTTGGGAAATGGCTTGCGAAACTCATTCTCAACGTCACCGGTGCGAATAAAGTCAATATGGTTTACGACGAATCCAAACACCAAACAGGAGTAGGATTTGTAACCGATTTGCTCGACCGGCGCGGCATTATCCGGATTATCGAAAACTACGAAATTTTGGATTCGTTTCAAGAAGACCAAGCATTTATCACCGTATCCAATCACCCGTTCGGACATATCGACGGCATCATTGCCATCAGTGTGGTTGCTGCCAAACGAAAAGATTTCAAAATGATGGTAAATTGGATGCTGAACCGTATCGACACGATGGAGGAAAATTTCATCGGCGTAAATCCCTACAGTAAAGACAGTAAAATGAGCAATATAAAATCCAGTGTCGGAGGTGTGAAATCCTGTCTCGAACATCTTAGAGACGGTCATCCGCTTGGTTTTTTTCCGGCGGGAGGCGTTTCAACTTCCCATCTAACCCATACAGAAGACAGAGAATGGCAAGTTCCTGTGTTGAAATTGATAAAGAAAGCCAAAGTACCTGTTGTCCCTATGTATATTTCGGGAACCAATTCATGGATTTACCGTTTTATGGGCTTCATCGACTGGCGATTCCGAATGTTGCGTTTGCTCCATGAGGTTACCAACAAGAAAGGAAAAAAGGTATATATCCGGCTTGGAAATCCCATTTCTGTGGAAGAACAATCGCAATATGAAGACATACAGGCTTTCGGGGAGTTTTTAAAATCACAAACCTATGCGCTTCAAACGGAAAAAAGTCCCGGCGTATTTTAGCTAATTATCTGTAACTTGTCACTTGTCAATATTCTCATCTTTCGTCAAGTCCAATTTTTCATTGTCCGACCCGCGTTCAAAATACTGTTTTTTCAAAGGATTTATTCGAATTTCCCTATCCGATTTTCTTGTATTAAATATATCGATTGCACAATACATGGCATTTCTGAATGCATCTTCCGAAGTTTCGTTTTTACCTGCTTTTTCATAGAAAACACTCTGGTCGGGAGATATCACAACAAACGGTAAATCAACCCAATAATATACGCCTCCTTCAAAAGCTATGGAACGGAAAGGAACAAGTCCCTGATCGTGGTACATGGCAAGTGTTGCATCGAATTTTTTATATCCGCCATTTCCAAAATAATCGTCGGCAGAATACGGGCCAAAACAAATAATCCCTGTGTCGTTGGCGGCTTTCACAGCCGGAACGATCACTTCAGTTTCTTCTTTTCCAAAAACCTTTTCTTTAACCCCTACCCCTGGATTCAAAGACAATACGGCTATGCGAGGATTGGTAATCATAAAATCGTGAATAAGAGCAGAATGCAGGGTTTTAATTTGTTCTGTCAATAAACTGCCTGTCAGATGAGACGCGATTTCCAATAATGGAATTTTATCGCTTGACAGGGCAATCCGCAACGTATCGTTGATTAACAATTTCAAGGGACGGGTTCCGGATAAGGTACAATCGGATAAAACAAGCGATTCATCCCAATTGGCGGGCGCCGCAATTAATACATCTATAAGTCCTGATTGCAAGTCGCTTAATGCTCTCAGAAAAGCATTTTTTGCCGACAACTCCGACTCGGGCGTAGCAGATGCAAATTCTACCTCTATGTCTTCACTTCCACAATTGATCACATTCAAACGATTCGCTCCGGCCTCCTCGATGCGATTGATTGTAGTGTAGTTAACCTGAAGATAATTCATCATTTTTCGGTGGTAAGCCAATGCCTTGGATGATCCGTAGATTATGGGGGTACACATCTCAAAAATTCTGACATCATCAAATGTTTTGAGTATTAATTCGTAAGCTATGCCGTTTATATCGCCGTGGCTGATTCCGACTTTTATTATTTGTTCATTCATCTTTTTCCAATAATTTAATTATGCAAAAGTAATTATTAATTGTCAATTGTCAATTCTTCATTGTTGAAAGCATTCCGCAAGCGGCAAAAATATCTTCTCCACGTGAAGTACGAATCGTGGAAATAATTCCGTGAGACGATAAATAGTCTCGAAAAATTATCATATTTCCGTTGTTTGACGCAGGCAAATCCACTCCCGGAATCGGGTGGTATTTTATCAAATTCACTCGGCAGGGAATACCTGTTAATAAATTCACCAAATCGCGGGCATGCCGCCTGTCATCATTTAATCCGCCAAACAATATATATTCAAAAGAAATTCTCCGTTGATGAGAGAAATCGTATTCTTTTAGCAGGTCGATTATTTTTTCTGCCGGATAGACCTTCTCCACCGGCATCCAGGCAAGTCGTTCTTCGTGATAAGGCGAATGAAGACTTATGGCTACATGGCATTGGTTTTCTTCCAACAATCGTTTCAGTTCCGGCAATATACCAACGGTTGAAACCGTAATTCTTTTCGGACTCAAAGCCAAACCGTAATCAGCTGTTAGAATTTCCAATGTTTTGAAAAGAGCGGTAGCATTATCCAAAGGCTCGCCCATTCCCATAAAAACATAGTTAGTCAGTTGCTCTCGTTCGGGAAGAGATAAAATTTGATTTATGATTTCGGATACAGACAGTTGGGAAGTAAATTTTTGTTTTCCAGTCATACAAAACAAACAATTCATTTTACATCCAACTTGTGTAGAAATACAAATTGTAGCTCTTTCTTTTTCCGGAATATAGACCGTTTCGACATATTTATCTCCCGAAACGGGAAACAAATATTTTCCGGTTCCGTCAATAGATTGTTGCAAGTCTGAGTATTCCAAACGACCAACTGTATGAGTTTCTTTCAATTTTTCCCGCCATTTGAGCGACAAGTTTGTCATCTCATCAATTGATTGTACTTGCTTTTTGTACAGCCAATCCGTTATTTGGCGAACCGAGAAAGAAGGCATTCCCAATTCATTGGCCAATATGTCGAGTTGGTCGGGCGTTTGTCCTATCAACGGCTGTTTAAGCATCAATAAAAACGGCTCCGGTTGTCTTCTATTTTCGCTTTTTCTTTCAACAAACTGAAATCCTGAATTTTCTGCATTATTCTGTAGCTATTTTGCATATTCATTTGTTGCTTTTGAGTAGCTTCATTAAACGTCTGATCGCCTGTGTCTCTATTCGTTACCGACAAAACATATACAGCATTTCTGCCGGCAAAAGGACCTGTAATCTGTCCTGTTTCAGCATTTAATGCACGTGCATTTACGATCGGATCTATGCCGATCCCCGAAGGAATTCTTGCGGCGGCAAATGTAACAAATTTCACCTCCTGGATGGTTGAATTCATTGCTACGGCATAATTTTCCAATGAATTCAGATTTTTTGCCTGTAAGGCTTCTATAATTTTTATTCCTTTCTTTTCGTTGATCAATTCCCTTTTCAAAATATCAGTAACTTCCAACAAAGGACGATGACCGGCTTTTAACGATCCCTCTATCGCTGCTGCAATCAAGTAGTTTTGACACTCGAATATTTTAGAAACATCTCCTTTTTTACCGTCAAAAGCCCATTTGATCACTTGTCGTGAATTTTCAACAGATGGCAAACCGGGTTGGTTTTCAAAAACCTCCACACCACTTTGAGAAACAAAACCTGCATCCGAAGCGGCTGATTTAAACTGTTCTAAATTATTATTTTTGGAAATGAATTCGTTCAAATCATTATATAACTTGTTATATGTTTCCTGACTGTATATTACTTCTTTTCTTATTGCAGCTATTTTGTATTTGTTAACCGGAGCAGTCTTCTCTGCAATTTGAACCAAATGAGTTCCATACGAAGATTTTACAGTAAAAATTTCATCCACTTTTGCAGTAAAAAAAACATTCAAGTCGGAAAAATTCATATTGGAGTTGTACAAAGAAAATTCTGTTTGCCAACCTGAATCTCCATCGAATTGACCATTTGTTTCGGCTAAAGCAACTTCGGAAAAGGATTTGCCGGAACGGATCACTTTAGTCAGACTGTCAACAGTTGTTTGAATCTGCGACTCATCCATTAATTGTATGGTAATCTGATTTATTTTAATTGAGTCGGGAGCTTGTTTGACATCCATTAATTTATATAAACCGTACGTTTGATTTGTTAAAACAGGGCCTTCGATATCTCCAATGGAAGCATTTTCTACAAAACTTTTAAGTTCACTGCTTAGTTGGTTAACAGAAAGAAAAACGTCCTGAAAATACTCATCCGAATTTTCGTTGACAATATCCACAGGATTCGTAGCATTCGACAATTCATCTTTTAATTCTTCCATACGGGCAGCAACTTGGGCAAAGTCTTTTTCACTCGGAGTAACATTCACAGCAATGTAGCTGATAACTTTGGCGCTTTCCTGCACAAAATTAGTTTTACGCAGTTCATATAGTTTAGCAAGTTCAGCATCACTGACTTGCACTTCTGTATCCGGAATTGAGCTGAAAAGTTGAGATACATAGTTGAAATCAACATTGACGGCATTATCATTAAAAGCAACCTTTGCATCCAACGAATTAGCAACGATAGAAGACACCATCAAAGAAGAAAATTTATTAAGCAATTGTTGTTCTTCGACTGTTTTTTCAACATCTATCCAAACTTCTTTTTGACGTTGGAATTGCATCCGGTATTCATCCGGATACAGACTCCAATCTTCTTCATTATTGATCATTTGAAGGAAGTTTATCAAGATGTTTTTATCAAACGCCCCTGTTTGGGGATTCTGAAAATCCGGCATTTGCTGAATAAACGGAGCAATATTATTTCCCATAATTAAATCGGCAAGTTCTTCTTTGCCAACTGCCAAGCCTATTTTATCCGCTTTTTCTTTCAACAACATAGAGCCAACCATTTTTTCAAAAACCATCTGACGAATCTGATGATATTGTTCTTCTGTGAGCGATTCGTTCATACGACCTTTGTAATTATTTATGGCGGTTTCCTGTTCTGCCTGAAATTCACGAATATCGATCGACTGTCCATCCACTAAAACAATTTTCTCTTTGGATTGATTAAAAAATGTTTGTCCCGATCTAAGAAAGTCGCCGATTATAAATGCAAACAAAGCGAGCCCAATCACACCTATCAGAAGCCCGGCTTTATCCCTTATTTTTGCTAAAGTTGCCATTGATTTTGTATGTTTTTTAGTTTATTTTTTTAAAATTGCGCACGAAGGTACAAATTTTTGTTGTATTTAACACAATTTTTTTAATATTTTTTTATTTTTCGTGTACTTTCATCTTAACCAATTCTATTTTCGTATGGGTTACGCGAAGAATTTTGAACTCCATACGCCCTATTATAACTGTCTCATTCAGTTTGGGAAAGTTCTGATAATGATTTAAAATAAAACCGGCTATCGTGATGTATTCATCCGATTCCGGAATATCCAAATTAAACATCTCATTGACTCTGTCGATTTCCATTCTTCCTGAAAAAACATAGGTATCTCCACTTATTTGCTTTGCGGTAAAAAGCTTCGTATCATGTTCGTCTTCAAATTCTCCAAAAATCTCCTCTACCAAATCCTCCAACGTAACAATACCGGAAGTTCCTCCGAATTCATCCACCACCACCACCATGCTTTTCTTACCGGCAAGCATCGTTTTCATCAACTTATTGGCAGCCATATTTTCCGGTACAACAACTAAAGATACGATAGATTTTGTCCAATCTTCCGGTTGAACAAACAGTTCCCACGAGTGAATATATCCAATTATATTATCTATATCTTCTTCATAAACAATAATTTTTGAAAGTCCGGTTTCAACAAATTTAGAAGTAAGTTCTTTCAGAATTACTTCTCTGTCTACAGCAATTATTTCCGTTCGCGGTATCATGCAATCCCGTACTTTTACTTGTGAGAACTCCATGACATTCTGAAAAAAACGAACCTCAGTGTCCACTTCAACGTTTTCGGGAGTTTCCTCTATTGTTTTTTGAATGAAATAATCCAAATCGTCTCTTCCAAAATGTTTATGACCGGTAACCAACAGTTTTACGCCAAAAATACGTAAAATAAAGGTTGCAATTCGGGAAACAAAACCGGATACGGGATATAAAACAATATATACAATATACAAGGGTATGGCAAACAGGGAAAGAAAAAAGTTGGGATTGACACGTGCAACAGTCTTGGGTATAAATTCTCCTGCAAAAAGGATAAACATGGTAGCGACAAGCGATTGAATGAACAAAATAAGCAAATCGCCGGAAAAATATTGCGACATCAACGGCGTAAGTGTACTTGCCATCAACAAACCGTAAATAACCAATACAATGTTATTTCCAAGCAGCATACAGGATATATACCGGTTGGGATTAGTATAAAACCTGTTCAGAATTTTGGAAGTGATGCTTGGGGTTTTATTTTCCAATTCAAAAAGCAGTTTGTTCGAACTGACAAAAGCAATTTCAGCCGCAGAAAAAAGGGCAGAAAACAACAATGTAATTCCTATTTCCAACCAGAGATTATTCATGGGTCTTGTATGCTATCCGGTTGTATGGAAATTAAATTAATCGCATCCGCCGCCGTTTCTTCCTGATCTTCCTTGTCTTCTACAAGAAACTCTGCCTTATCAGAATAGATACGATAGAATGTTAATGACCGGTTGGCGATAAAACCTTTGCGACCCCAAATGATTTCGCCATCCGGCTCGGTAATAATAACCAATTGATTTGTGTAGAAAACGCCTAAACTATCCGGAGGGATTTTATTATCCCAAAATAATTCCGATGTTTCGAAAGTTCGCCCATCTGCATTTTGGGCAACAACATTACCAATTGCGTGCCAAAGGTCGTTTTTTTCGTAGTGATAGGCCGTATCAGCCACAAGGCTCGCCTCTACCTGAAAAAGAGAATCAAACTGTTCAACGCGAATACCCTCCGGAAAATACCAATACGGTTCTTCTTCATTAATCGAAAATGTATCCCAAACTTCAGCTTCATAGCGATATCGGGTAATCCCTGAATCAGATATCAATGTTGAATAACCTTCCGTGTGTATTGAGGGCACTGTCTGCAAATCAACATTAACCATCGGTATATTTTTGTTAGCCTTATTACACGATACCGTTATTAAACAACAAATAAACCAAGGGATTATTGTAACTTTCGTTTGAAGAACCATGATTCATTGAATGTATAGCTAAGGGATACCTTAAAATATTGCTCGTCAATGAGTATATTTGACTTAGGCTTAAGAAGTGAATATTCAAAAGCCATGTTAAGAAACGAACGCCTGTCGGGCGTTGGGATTCCAAATCCCAAATTGACCCCATATTCATTGTAGTTCGACTCCTTAATAATGAGGTATGAATCCGCATAATAAAGTCCTGCCCTGTATCGAATCCTGTTTAGTATGTTACTGCTTGTACGAAGCGGAATAAATTCCCCACCGGCATTCAACTTCAAACGATTGTTGAATTCATTCCGTTGGTTATAAAATCTGGCATCCGCCCATTTCTGATACAAAATATCAAGGCCTACGGTCATTTTTCCTAACTGACTGTAGGTAAATCCTAAGCCATAGGATTCGGGCAACTCGAATATTGAATCTCGGGAGATGGTATTTTTGCTGTCCGTTATCACTCCTGACGAGGGGTCGCTGATAATCGAGCTTGTTGTTACCCTGGCGCCATAGCTTGTTTTGGGTGAATAGACCGCTCCGATAGTAACCGTTTTAAGTCTTCCCACCGGAAGATGGTATTGCAAACCCAAATCATATAGAAGTCCGCTTGCACGAATGGTATCTACCCAACTCGTATTGTAGCTGTTTATAGAGCTGAATGTAACCAATTTCTCATGGATGATATCGCCAAACATGTACGACATTTTCACACCGAGTGAAAGTCTATCAAACAAATCATAAGACAAAGCGCCATACACCTTGCTGTATCCGCCCCTACCTGAGTAGACAGTATAGGCCAATCCGTCATCAACAACCAAACGCGTGGTATCTCCATAGCTGTAGCCGACGTATGAAACCGGTTCAAAACCAACACCAAAACCCAATTTCCTTGCAAGCGGAAACTGCATGGCCAAGTATTCCAAGTTTCCGTTGATTTTTCTTTCCTCGTTTAGTCCGTCTTTGAGCCATACCATTTGGCCGGATACACCCAAATCAAACATGAATGTCATCGAATCAACCGCGGAATAGGAAGCCGGATTCATCGGGTTAATCATTTGTGAGTTCCGTAAACCATACCCAATACCACCCATTCCTCGTTGAGAGATAAAGGCTTTATCTGCCAAAACCCCGTAACCATAACGCGTATTTGGCGTATTAGTACTGTTTTGAGCAAAAGCCATATCTGAAATTAACCACAGGATAATTCCAAATAAAATCAATTTATTTGTACGCATAGTTCTTTTTTCAAAATATCATTCGTTCCTTCCGGAACTCTATTTTCGCTTGCAAAGATAGAAGAATATTTTTACTTATCATTCGTTCTAAACTTTAATTAACTTATTTTATCATTTCACTTGGGTTATAATTGATTTTTTTATCTTATCTTTGGCAAAATTTTATCCTGTTTCTTTGAATTTATGAACGAAAAATTGAAGGGCATTTTGTCATATTTGCAACCTTACAAAGGGATACTTTTTTTTCTGTTTCTTTTGTTTTTCTTCCATTTTTCATGGAAGATAGCCATAAGTGGAGATATGGTCAGCGATTATATCTATCTTTTCGGTAAAGATATTACACCGTCGTGGTTTGATGCTTCCTGCCGGAGATTTACACAAATGGTAGCTTGGTTTATTCGTTTATTTCCCAATACACAAGATCTTTTAGTACAAGATAATATGTTGAAATTTCCTACGGAAGGCAACTCATGGATTCAAATTATTTGGGGGTGTCTTGGATTTAAACAAATGACTATTTTTGCCGGAATAATGTTTTTCTACTGGGGACCTTTTCTAAAAAAACTTTGGTATGTTCCATTGGGATGTCTCATTTTAACGGTTTATAACATCATCCGTATTGCAATTATTGTTTGGTTGACCGATGGTAATCCTGAAAAATTCGAGCATCTGCACAATGGGATATTACGTTATATTTACTACACAATCGTTTTTCTATTATGGGTAGTTTGGGAAGTATTCATCGTTAAAAATAAATATAAGTATGACATCCGTTCAAGCAAAGATACAAAGTCTGCGGAAAATCATGCAGATGGAACAGGTACAGGCTTGTATCATTCCGACAACTGATCCTCATATCAGTGAATATACACCCGACCGCTGGAAAACCCGCGCATGGATATCGGGATTTACAGGTTCAGCAGGAATTATTGTTATCACAAACAATAAAGCCGGACTATGGACAGATTCCCGCTATTTTCTGCAAGCGGAAGAACAGCTCAAAGACTCCGGAATTGATTTATACAAAACAGGCTTACCGGATACTCCGGTATCCAACGATTGGATTGCTTCCGAATTGTCTGAGGGAGACTGTATCGGAATCGAAGGAGCCGTGTATGCCGCTGAAGAAGCAAAATCCCTGATCAATTATTTCACCTCAAAAAACTTGAAAGTTCGTGCCGATTTTGCACCCTATGACCTGCTTTGGGAAAATCGTCCGGCAATTCCGATTAATCCTGCATTCATTCTTCCGGAGCGTTTTGCAGGAAAATCTTGTCGCGATAAAATCGAGGAAGTTATAGCGGAAGCAAAGAAAAACGAAGCGGAGATAACAATATTAGCCGCTTTGGACACCATCGCATGGCTGTTCAATATTCGGGGAAATGATGTGGAATATAACCCTGTATGCGTAAGTTATGCCGCTGTGTCCGAAAGTGAAACCGTCCTGTTTATTTCACCCGAAAAATTGACACAGGAAGTATCGGATTATTTGCAGCAGGAAGGCGTAACCGTTGCCGGTTACGAAAAAATCACCGACTATATTTGCCAAATCCCTTCAAATACAAGTGTTTTAACAACACCATCCAAAATCAATTACCAGCTGTATTCGTTGCTTTCGGAAAAATGTACTGTAAAGGATATAGCTGTTCATCCGGCGGATTCGTTGAAAAGCATCAAAAATGAAGTGGAAATTGCCGGTATTCGCAACGCTATGAAAAAAGACGGCGTTGCGATGGTGAAGTTTCTGATTGATTTGGAAAAAGCTTTATCAAACAACGAAACGGTCACAGAATTGAACGTGGAAACAAAACTTAAAACTTACCGTTCCGGACAAGCTGATTATTTCGGCGAAAGTTTCAAAACCATTGCGGGATACGGTGCGCACGGAGCCATTGTGCATTACGGAGCGACACCCGAAAGCAACGCCGTGATTCGACCCGACGGGATTTTGTTGATTGACTCGGGAGCGCAGTATTTCGATGGTACAACCGACATCACCCGGACTGTTTCAACAGGCAAGGTTTCCGACACAATCAAACGCAATTTTACGAATGTGCTGAAAGGGCATATACAAATTGCCTTAGCGGTCTTCCCCGAAGGAACTGTCGGGATGCAATTGGATATACTTTCCCGGCAATTTTTGTGGAAATCCGGACAGAATTTCCTGCACGGAACAGGGCATGGCATCGGCTGTTTTCTGAATGTACACGAAGGTCCGCAAAGCATTCGGATGAACTACAATCCGGCTCCCTTAAAGCCGGGTATGATTACTTCCAATGAACCGGGGCTCTATCTTGCCGGTGAATATGGAATACGTATCGAAAATCTACTCTTGACTATCAATGCAAAAACAACGGAGTTTGGCAATTTTTACGCTTTCGAGACATTGACTTTATGCCCAATCGACAAACGGTTAATCGATTGTTCGCTGCTATCTTCGGAAGAAATCGAATGGTTGAACAATTACCACCAAAAAGTCTATACCCAACTGTCTCCTTTGCTCTCTGACGAAGAAAGACATTGGCTGAAAAAGAAGACGGAGGCGATTACATAATTTCTAAAAAATATTTACACATAACTTTGTTTTCTGGATTACTTCGTTCTTCGCAATGACGGTGTATTCATAGCGTCATTGCGAGGGCTATCGCCCGAAGCAATCTATATAAGTTGGAAATTTTATGAAAAATTTATTTTTATCGTTTGTTTCATTTTTTAACGAAAAATACTAACTTTGTAGATTTAAAAAATTGAATAATTCATAATTCATAATTATTTATAACATCATGGCAAAAGTAATCATTATCGGAGCAGGAGGCGTAGGAACCGTAGTAGCGCACAAAGTAGCTCAAAATCCCGCCGTTTTCACAGATATTCTTTTAGCAAGCCGCACAAAGTCAAAATGCGACGCCATCGCAGATGCTATCGGAACACGTTACGGCAACAAACGGATTGAAACCGCTCAAGTGGATGCAGATCAAGTGAAGGAATTAGTTGCCTTGTTCAAACGTTTTCAGCCGGAATTGGTGATCAATGTCGCCCTACCCTATCAGGACTTGACCATCATGGACGCTTGCTTGGAAGCAGGAGTGAATTACTTGGATACGGCGAATTACGAACCGAAAGATGAAGCCAAATTTGAGTACAAATGGCAATGGGCGTATCAGGACAAATTCAAACAAGCCGGACTAACCGCTATCCTTGGTTGCGGATTTGATCCGGGAGTGACAAGCATTTTTACCGCTTATGCCGCCAAACATTATTTCAGTAAAATGGAATACTTAGACATTGTCGATTGCAATGCCGGAGATCACGGCAAGGCTTTTGCCACCAATTTTAATCCGGAAATCAACATCCGGGAAGTTACTCAAAAAGGGAAGTATTGGGAAAACGGGAAATGGGTCATCACCGAACCGCACGAGATTCATAAACCTTTGAACTACCCGAATATCGGGCCCAAAGAATCGTATGTCATCTATCACGAAGAATTGGAATCGTTGGTGAAAAATTACCCCACGCTCAAAAGAGCGCGTTTTTGGATGACTTTCGGACAGGAATACCTCACCCATTTGCGGGTGATTCAAAATATCGGTATGGCTCGCATCGATCCGGTGCTTTACAAAGGTGTAGAGATTGTTCCGATCCAATTCTTGAAAGCGGTATTACCCGATCCGGGCGAACTGGGAGAAAATTATACCGGAGAAACAAGTATCGGCTGCCGCATCAAAGGTTTGGATAAAAAAGGTGAAGAACTGACTTATTACGTTTATAACAATTGCCTCCATCAAGATGCATACAAAGAAACCGGAGCACAAGGCGTGAGCTATACGACCGGCGTTCCGGCAATGATAGGGGCCATGATGTTTTTACAAGGCCTCTGGAAAAAACCGGGCGTTTTCAACGTGGAAGAATTTGATCCCGATCCGTTTATGGAGCAATTGAATAAACAGGGGTTGCCATGGCACGAAATCTTTAACGAAGATTTGGAAATGGATTAACGCTTTCTGTGTGGTTTTTCAGGTATTTTATCAGCCTGTGTAGCAATTGAATTGGAGTATATGACAAACGGCTTGTCGACTTCATTCCAACAATTTCTCGAACTGAAATGAAAGACTCTCCTGTTTCTCAAAATCAAACAGCGTGAGTTTCCGGATCGTGTAATAGCATCTCCAATAATTGCTTAGGATGTACAGGTAGTTTCGTTGGGCTTCTTTCCGGCGGTTTTGCGAAAGCGTAACCGTGTTCACATCAACCCTTCCCACAATAAATCGCTGTTTATTGATGGAATAGGAGGAAATAGCGATATGCATTGCCTCCTCTGCTTTTTTCAGCAGGTTTTGCTGTCTGTTGAATTCGGTTACGGTTATCTGCAGTTCCAATTCAAGGTTTTGCTCCTCCTGTTCGACAGACAGTTGTGTGGCTTTCAAATTGTTTCTCGCCATATTCACCTGTCCTTTCCTGATTCCCCAGTCCACAATCGGAATGGAAAGACTGAGACTCACAGCGTCTTGCCGCGAAGGATTGATATAAGCATCTGCTAAGGTTCTGCCTGCCTGGTTAAACCCGACGCTGGCAGAGATGTTTGCATCAAAACCGCCCGATCTCTGGCTTCGTTCCAATGCCTGTTCCGATTCAAGAATTTGTTGGCGATACGACAGAATATCCGGATTATATGCTTTCATATAATACATGGCTTCTTCTTCGGAAATGATTAAATTGACCGGTTGTTCCGGTAAAACCAAGTCGATATCGACCCCTTTGTCCATACCGAAATAAGTGATAAAACTGTTCCGTGTACGTTGCAATTGAAAGGAAGCATTTTCTAAGGAATTTTCCGCATTGATCAAATCCAACTCCAAAGTCAACAAATCGGCTTGGGAAATGGAGGAAATTCGCATCCGTTCCTTACCTGCCATGTACAAAGAATCGGCAGAAGACAGGTTTTCGACCGACATCTCATATTCTGCCTGCGCCGAAAGTAAGTTGAAAAAATGTCCGGCAGCGGTTTCTGCTATTTCTTCCCGTGTGAATAAAAACTGTTTTTGGGCTTTTTCATATTTCAGCGGTTCAATTTTTTTAGTCCATTTGAAATTATTGACACCAAACAGCGACTGGGAATATCCCAAGCGAAACGGCGTACTCGAAAATTGTTCGTAAACATATTCGCCGGAACTTCTCAGATAATTCAAGCCCGTGTTAAATGTGAAAGTACCGCCGGTCAAATCGACTTTTTGAGACACCGATATTCCTCCCGAAGAACTGATGGATTGCTGCTGACGAAACACATCTATGTTTTGATCGTAATCGTATCTTTGGGTAATACTGTTTGTATATTGCAAGGGTGAAAACTGAAACGATATCGTTGGCAAGCGTCCCGCTTTGAAACTCCTGAATCCCCAATAGCTTGACAGATACAGATTTTTTGCCCGAAACGCCTGCAGCGAACCGGAAGTAGCGATATCGACACATTCGTCCAAGCGCATATTCAATTTACTATCCTGAGCAGAAAGCAATGAAGAACTAAAAACTAAAAGATAAAAACTAAAAGTAGCGCTTCGCGCTGAAAAAAACATGTTTCTCTTTTTAATACCAATTGATACCATACCCAATATTTTTAGTTTTTATCTTTTAGTTTTTAGTTTTTATCTTTAGTTAGTTTTTAGTTTACCTCGTTCTATACTTCAAATTATCGAACAACCGCTCTATCAACCGCCGTTCTTTGATGATGATATCTGCCTGACCTCCTATTTCAAACTGAAAATCCAGGGTTTCTCCGTAATTAGTGGTTAAACCTTGTGGCAAATCCACTACAATCAAATAGGTCTCAACCGCTTTTTGTTCGGTTTTTTGTGGTTGAGAAAGCAACGAAATAGAACTGACGACACCCTCTATCGATCCGAATTCGATGTAAGGATAATTGTCTAATTTTATGATGACCTTGCTGCCCTGCTTCACCTTTCCGGCGCCTGCAGACGGCAGAAGCACCTGTCCAAGCATATTGGTTTCTTTCGGAACGATTCCGAATATTTCTTCGCCTGCCTGTATGAATTGATTCTCGGATATAAATTTCAGATACTCCACCCTGCCGGCGAAAGGCGCTTTAAAAACAAACTTTTGCTCCCATACTTTGATGTTATCGTTTAGATCGTGATAGGAGGCTAACAAATCCATCCGCAAAACCCGCTCTTTTTCTTTCCGCTCAACATCTAAACGATAGATTTGATTCTGATTTTCAACAATCTGCATTTTTATTCCCGATATTTCTTTTTGCAGGTTTTGCTCTTCCTGTTTTGTCGACAGGTAATCGTTCCGGCTTCTGTCCAACTCATATTCGTAGGTAACAATTTCATCCCTGTTAAGCGAAGCATATTTATCCAACCATTTTTTAGAAATATCCAATTTTTCCCGGGTGATTTGCAATAACAGTTCCGATTCATTCAATAATGTCTGTTTCCATTTGATATTATCCGTCAAGCTTATCCGCTGTTTTTCAAAAACGTTGTCTTTGATATGATCGAATTGATTTTTTAATGCCGACAGAAATGAATAATACTTCATATTCAAGTCGCCCAACGATACTTTTTCGGGAAACGCCTGATGAATGGCATCGGTGATCGGAGCATGCGGGTCGAACCGACCAATTAGCTCTGCGATATTACGAACATCTGATGTAAGTGCAGAATTTTCGATCACGGCAATGAATGTTCCTTTTTCGATTTCGTCCTGCGCCTGAAACGATTCGATAAGAATGTTTCCGGAAACATTTGCCACTAATTTAACCGGCGCATTGGTCGAGTTAATTCGGATATATCCGGTCACCGTATCGGGATATTTGATGATCCATCCGAAAAGCAGCAATAAGAGGCTAAAAACCACCACTGCTACAGCCACCCAGCGACCGAAAGTCATCGGCATCCGGTCGACAATATCTACGATTTCCTCGCTTCGGCGACCCCTCCCCCTAACCCCTCCCCACAAGGGAGGGGAGTTATTTTTCCGTTTCCAGTTCATATTGACTTTGAATCAGTTCGTAATAATATTTTTTGTTCTCCATGAGGCTTTGGTGATTGCCGACTTCGGCGATCATACCGGCTTTCAGCACAATGATCTGGTCGGCTTTCCGTATCGTACTCAAGCGGTGGGCAACCACGATCACCGTCCGGTTTTGGAAAACATTGTTCAGCGCCTTGACTATTTTTTGTTCATTCAGGGAGTCTAACGAATTGGTTGCCTCATCTAAAAACAGATAATCGGGTCGTTTATACAGTGCGCGGGCAATGAGCAGGCGTTGCCGTTGCCCGCCGCTCAATCCCCTGCCCATTTCCCCAATCGTGGTTTGATAGCCCTGAGGCATCGCTTCGATTTCATGGATGATATTGGCAACTTCCACCGCTTGCTGCAGGGCTTCGTAATCGATATTATCTTCGTTCAGTACAATATTGTTCTGTATCGTATCGTTGAACAGTTTACCGTCCTGCATCACGCAGCCGCATTTCGAGCGCCATTCCCGCAGGCTGATGTTGTTGATGTTCATATCGCCGATGCAGATTTCCCCATAAGAAGGCAGGTAGAGGCGCAACAGCAATTTCAGCAAGGTCGATTTCCCGCAGCCGCTGTCGCCGACAATGGCGGTGACTTTTCCTTCGGGGATTTTCAGAAAAAGATTTTTCAGCACCAAAGGGGCATGCGGCGAGTAGGCAAACGACAGGTTTTTGACAATGAGGCTTTTGTCCTTAGGCAATTCCAAACTATTGGAAATGATCGAAGAAGTATCGTCCTCGTCTTCCAAGCGATGGATTTCGTTGATGCGCATAAAACTGATTTTGGCGTATTGGGCCGATTGGATGAATCCGACCAATTGCGAAACCGGACCATTCAACATCCCGATGATGAACTGGGTGGAAATCATCATCCCGAAAGTGATGTTGCCGTTGATCACGGCTATGGCGCAGAAAAAAACCACGCCGATATTGGTAAGTTGGTTGATGAATTGCGCACCCAGCGATTGGGCATTGTTGACTTTCAGTACTTTCAGGCTCAGCCGGTAGATGCGCGCCTGAATCGCTTCCCATTTCCAGCGCTTGATATCTTCGTAGTTGTTGACCTTTATTTCCTGAATGTTTCCGATGGTTTCGACCCAATAGCTCTGGTTTTTGGCATTCAATTCGAAATATTCCCAATCTAATTTTTTTCGTACACCTAAGAAAAAAAGTATCCAGACAACATACAGAAAACTGCCGGCAATGAAAATGAAGAATATTCCCGAATTATACACTAACAGGATAACGCTGAACACCAAGAATGTGATCATCGAAAACAGCATACCCAACGAATTGTTCATCACAAAATTGCGGATGCGCTCGTGGTCGTAGGCGCGTTGCAGGATATCGCCGACCAACTTGTTCTCGAAAAAAGTAACCGGCAGGCGCATCAGCTTGATCAGATAATCGGAAATCAACGAAATGTTTACGCGGGTCGAAACATGCAGCAATACCCAGTCGCGCAACACATTCGACAGGGTAATGCTCAGCAGCAGGACAATGTTACCGATCAGCATCAGCCGGATAAACGAAATGTCGCGGGTGAAAATGCCGGTATCGATGATCGATTTGGATATAAACGGCATCAATGCCTGTAAGCCCGTCGCTATCAGCATCACAGCGAACAAAATGCCGAAAGCCCTTTTGTAAGGCACAAAATAGTTCAGTATGTTTTCGAAGGTTTTGAACTTCTCGATGCGTTCGTGGGCTTCTATCTGCTTGAAATTGGCCATCGGTTCCAACGCCATCAACATGCCGCTGTCCTCGTTCTCTTTATACCAGTTGTCTAAGAACTTTGCAGGGCTATACGACAGCAAGCCTTTGGCGGGATCGGAAACATAGATTTTGTTTTTCGTTGCTTTATACACGACAACGAAGTGGTTGTTGTCCCAGTGGATGATGCAGGGGAACGGGATTTTTTCGACCAAATCGTCGAGTGTTGCTTTGACCGAAAGACTGCGCAAGCCGATTTTTTCCGAAGCATAGCTGATGTCTAAAAACGACACACCTTCGCGGGTGATTCCACACAAATCGCGCAGGTATTGCAGCGAATAGTATTTGCCATAGTATTTGGCAATGATTTTCAGACAAGCAGGACCGCAATCTTTGGCATCCATCTGGTATTCGTGCGGAAATCTGTTGAAAAGCATCTTGTTTAAAAATTTAAGGAACAAAAGTAAAGCAAAAGAAACAGTTATTACATGTTATTCATTGCGAATTTATTTGCAAATTTGCGCAAATTGTAATATACTTATTTTAAGTACGATACAGAATAATTTCATGAGATATTGCGATTTTATTGCGATTTTTTGCATATAAAATGCAATTATTGCAATATTTTTTTTACTTTTGCAAGTGATTCGGACGTTCTATTTGTTTATATATTTCATCTGTTATTATGGAAAAAAGCAGACTTATCC
>Ga0082212_10000510_pt1 | contig 56221 bp, 40 predicted proteins | sample TergutNt197P3_FD_71548 | JGI IMG/M metagenome (GOLD analysis project Ga0082212, IMG submission 71548) | Neocapritermes taracua P3 segment gut microbial communities from Petit-Saut dam, French Guiana - Nt197 P3 | ecosystem: Host-associated > Arthropoda: Insects > Digestive system > Gut ...
AACTTCAACATTGACGCTTTCCCCTGGTCCAAGAACCAGATCGCCAAAGTCGACAAAGACCGCACGGGTATTGGAGTCGCCTCCGGCGCTTGTCCAGACGGTGCCGGTCCAGAAAGCGGCTTGCAGATCCTGCAGATCCAGCACGGCCTCGCCGTGCAGGCCGTAGCGCGGTACGCTGCCGCTGTTGTTGGGCGAGGTAGTGGTGAAGTACATGCTGCTTGCCGCACTGGTGGCGACACCCCGGTAGTCGATACTTCCCCAGGTACCCAGGTTATCGTTATGTCGAGGCAGGATGTCGTACACACGGATGCTGGTTAAATCGACCATACCTGAATTGGTCAAAGTTAGCCGCATAATGACGGTCGAGTTGGGAGATACCGATACCAGCGGGGCCTGTTCCCATTCGCCGCCAGCAACCGAGTTCAGCACATCTATGCTGTAAGCCAGGTCGCCCAGAAGAGGCAATGCGATCTGTGGGTTGTCCATTGTCTCCAAGAGCTGCTCGCTGCTCGGTATTCCTGGAGGCTCCTCGTTGTCAAGTGTTGAAGGAGTGGGCGTTTCGCCCAGTTGACCCACCAACTCCAGACAAGGTTCCCCTGTCTGGCAGTGCGCGTGAGCGCACGTAAGCTGGTCTCCCCTGATATAGTCATCAGGCTCGCCCACTCCTTCAAAGACCCACTCAACGGTGTCTTCGGATAATCCATCATTCTCCGGGTCTATCAGTTCCCCGTCTTCATAACAATCCTCACTATGGGCATGGCCAAAAGTTACGATCTGCCATAGCGGGATGAGTTCATAGCAATCCTCGCTGTGCTCATGGGTGCAGGCTTCTTCTTCCTCAGCATATACAAAGAAGGACCCCTGCAAGGGACCAAGCAGTAAGAATGCAGCAAGCAGGAGGATGAGCATGAGCCCAGACAAAGCCTTGTTCTTCAAAAGGGCCCGCATCATCATGCTCCTGTCCGGATCGAGAAGCTACCGGTCAGGGTATAGCTGTGGCCGTATTCGTCCAGCAAGGTGAAGACCAGCAGGTATTCGCCGTCTTTACCCTCGATCCGCAGGCGCGTCAACGCGTCGTCTGCGTTGCTGCCCGTGCCAGAGAAGAGCACAGATGTCTGGTCGAGTGTAGTGATATCCCAGGCTATGACATCCAGCTCGCCATATTCGCTATCGGAGCTCACAAAAGCCTGCTGAGGATTCAGATGCTCATAACCAGCCGCCCCGCCTGAGAAGACGATACTGGCGGTGGCTTCGCTGACTGATGCCGGCGCCTCATACGGCGCAACCTCAGGGGCGATGACCCCTCCGGTCCAAAGGCCCACAGTAAGCGCGGTCACCGTGAGTACTGTTGCTGCAACAGAGGTAACGGGGCCCAGCAGGATCGATGACAGTGAGCTTTTCACTACGGCAAGGCCGGCCAGCGCTGCCCCCCCCAGCGCTGCACCGCCCATTGCCAGTTGCTCAATCCGCGAGCTATCGAGGATTTCTGCCTCCTGCTGGAATATCTGGGCCAACAGTGGCCCTATGGGAAGGAAGGCCGCTCCGCGCAGAGCGCTGGTCTTGTCGGCCTTCTTCTGTATCTCGATCTTGATCTTATCCAATGCGAGCACCAGGTAACGTGCAACGCTTTGCTTTGTCACCCCCATCACCGAGGCTGCCTCAGTGATGGTGAGCCCATCATAGTAATGGAGCAATACGGCTTCCAGTTGCCGCTCCGGGAGGCTGTCGACGATGCTCATCACTTCTCTTCTGTCTTCTTCTTTGATGACGTACTCATCGGGAAGGAATGCCTCGTTCTCCTCCACGGCGGTCTCCAGGTAATCCTGGATGTTCAAGATGGTCGCGGTCTTTGAGCTTTTCTCGATGTGCCTGTTGGTCTCATTGATGATGATGGTGTTCAACCAACCGCCAAAGGCGCGGGGATCCTGCAGGTCCTTGATCTTGGAGCAGACGCGGGCCAGGATCTCCTGGGTCGCGTCCTCAGCGTCCTGTTTGTTGTGCAGTTTGCGCATCACACGGAAGAGTACGCCTCGAGCGATTTCCTTGCAGAGAGCGACCAGGGCTTCGCGATCGTCCTGCATCGCCCTTTCCACCAGTCTTTCCTGCGCTGACCTCTCCATGCCTGCCATCCCGCTAGATCTCTCCGGCCCAAATCTTCAGTAGAATTGGCGCCAAGACCCGCTGCACCTGTTCATCGGTGATGGTCTCTTCTTCATATCTATCGAATATCAGCTTGAGAGTTGGGGACTTTGGCGGCTCTTCAGGACGGGCGAACACAAGGATGTCTGCATTCTGGGGGAGCGGGTTCTTGCGCACGAAGTTGAAGACGCTACGCCGCATGCTTTCCGCTCACCGCCCTTCCCTACCAGAGGAGTGTCCTCTTCCCAAAAAAACCTAATATGACGCCCTTATTTACCATAGACCCCCTAAATCTACGATTGTCAGCAAAGATTTGCAAAAAATATTCAATTCCCGAGGTTTTTTTTCGCCTGAGCGAGAGCTTCATCGATGCCAGCGGTATCTTTGCCGCCTGCCTGGGCCATGGAGGGCTTACCGCCACCTCCGCCTTTGATGAGGGGTGCGATCTGTTTTATGAGGGCGCCGGCGTCGAATCCGGCCTGGATGGCCGCCGATGCGCCGGCAGCCAGAAGCAGCGGACTTCCCTGCGGGGTCACGCCACCAAGTACCACAGCGGCCTTATCGCCAAGCCGTGTATGCACCAGGTCCCAGAGGTTACGCAGGCCGTCGGCGTCCAGGCCGTCGGCCCGGGTGACAACCAGGGAGTAGCCTTCCAGATCCAGCGCCTGCTCGATCAGCATGTCTATGCTTTCCACAGCAGCTGACTGGCGTTGGTGTTTGAGTGCTGCCTCCAGCTCCTGGAGGTGCTTCACCAGCGCTTCTATGCGCTCGGGTAGCTCCTGGGGTTGCGTCTTGAGGACTTCAGCGGCCCGCCGTAGGTTGGATCGGATGCGGTTCATATAGTGCAACGCCTCAAAGCCTGTCACAGCCTCGATACGGCGCAGGTTCGCTCCCACGGATGACTCTCCCGTTATCTTGAGGAATCCTATCTGGGAGGTGTGGTTGACATGTGTGCCGCCGCAGAGCTCCCTGGAGGCTGATCCTGCCTCAAGGACGCGTACGGTATCGCCGTACTTCTCGCCAAAGAGCGCTGTGACGCCGCTGGCGCGGGCCTCGTCCAGGCTGGTCTCATAGGCTTTGACCGGCGCGTCTTCCAGGATAGCCGCATTGACGAGGTCCTCTACCTCGAGCAGCTGCTGGGGGGTCACCGCCTCGAAATGCGTGAAGTCGAAGCGCAGACGCTCAGGGGCAACCAGGGATCCGGCCTGCCTGATATGGTCACCGAGTACCTGCTTCAGTGCGCGGTGCAGCAGGTGGGTCGCTGTGTGGTTGCGCTCTATGCTCTCGCGACGGGTGACGTCTATCTGTGCTGTGAGCTTGTCACCAACCGCCAGAGTGCCTGCTTCGAGCTGGCCGCTGTGCGCATACACGCCATCATGGAGCTTGGTATCCTCTACGGTAAAGACCGCCGTTGAGCCTTGCATCTGACCGGTATCACCCACCTGACCGCCCATCTCGGCGTAGAAAGGCGTTTTGTCCAGGATGACCTGGGCCTTCTGGCCGGCTGCGATGCTCTCGACCAGGGTCGGGGCGCCGCCTTCTGGCTGGCTGGCATCCTGCACCACCAGGGCGAGCACCGTAGCTTCAAGCCCACGCTGGGTATATCCCAGGAAACCTGTGGGGCCCGTGGCGCTTGAGACCGCTCTGAAGACCCCGCTTCCTGTGCCCCAGGCATCGTCTTTGGCGGCTGCGCGGGCGCGCTCGCGCTGCTCTTCCATAAAGGTCTCAAAGGCAACGCGATCCACCTCGACGCCCTGCTCGGCGGCTATCTCCACGGTGAGGTCAATGGGGAAACCGTAGCGGTCATGGAGTTCGAAGGCGGCCTTGCCAGACAGCAGTGGTGACGTGGGATCAAGCCGTGCCAGATGGGCATCCAGATAGCTTTGTCCCTGGCGCAGTGTCTGGTTGAAACGCTCCTCCTCCGCGCTGACGATGCGCTCGATGAGCGGCTGGTTCTCGACAAGCTCAGGGTAGGGCCCGCCCATCTGTGTTATGACCTCGGTGATATAGGGGGCAAGGAAGGGCGGCTCCATACCGATGAGCTGGCCATGGCGCACGGCACGGCGCAGCAGGCGGCGCAGCACATAGCCACGGCCCTCGTTGGCGGGCAGTACGCCATCCGCAATCAGAAAGGTGATGGCGCGGGCGTGGTCGGCGCAGATACGCAGGCTTAAGTCGAGTGTGCCGCCGCTGCCATAGCGGGTGTCACTGAGGCGCTCCCCCACCGCGATCAGGCCGCGTAGGATGTCCGTCTCGTAATTGGATTGCACACCCTGCAACAGGGCTGCCGTACGTTCAAGCCCCATGCCGGTGTCGATGTTCTTGTGCGGCAGGGGCACCAGCGTGCCGTCCTCCTGCCGGTCGAACTGCGTGAAGACGCAGTTCCAGTACTCCAGGTAGCGGTCACAGTCGCAGCCCGGCGCACAGTCGGGGCTGCCACAGCCCACCTCGGGCCCCTGGTCATAGTAGAGCTCGCTGCAGGGGCCGCAGGGGCCGGTAGGCCCGGCCATCCAGAAGTTATCCTTCTCGCCCAGGCGTGTTATATGGTCCTCCGGCACGCCCAGGGACTTCCATATCCCAATGGTCTCGTCGTCATCGAGGTAGACCGAGAAGTACAGGCGCGCAGGGTCGAAGCCCAACACCTCTGTGGAGAACTCCAGGGCCCAGGCGCACATCTCCTGTTTGAAGTAGGCGCCAAAGCTGAAGTTGCCGAGCATCTCGAAGAAACTCTGGTGACGACCGGTGGTGCCGATGATGTCGATGTCTGTGAGGCGGACGCATTTCTGCACTGTGGTGGCGCCGACAAAGGGCGCCTCAAGCTGCTTTTGCTGCAGGAAGTAGGGTTTGAACTGCACCATACCCGCGCTGGTGAGCAGCATGGAGGGGTCGTCGGGGATAAGCGATGATGAAGGATAGCGCTTGCAACCCTTGGCCTCGAAGAAGGCCAGGTACTTCTCGCGCAGCTCGCTACTCTTCACGGATCTCCCCTTGGCTCTCCCCCTCTTCTGATGACGCCGCGGCAGCGCCTTTCTTTTTGTGGCGGGTGTGCGGCGTCTTGAAGATGGCGCCTTTCTCGTTCTCAAGGGTACGCCCCGTGCGTTTCTCAAAGTAATACACATAGATAGCCTTGGCGGCCGAAAGCAGGGGCACGGCGCTTATCAGGCCTATCGCACCGCCAAGCGCGCCGCCGGTGAAGACGCCCACAAGGACCACAGCGGGGTGGAGGTCGACTACCGAGGACATGACGCGCGGGTAGATGAAGTTGTCGACGAACTGCTCGGCGAATATGGTGACGAGGATGGAGATGAGGGCTACAAGCGGACTGACGAAGATGCCGATCGCAGCGACGACGATGCCGGCGATCCAGGGACCCACGTAGGGGATGAAGTTCATAAGGCCCACCAAAAGGCCGAGGACCGCCGGGTAGGGCAGCCCCAGGAAGTAATAGCCCACACCGGCGATGATGCCGGTGCAGGTGCCTGAGATGGTCATGCCGCGGAGGTAGCCGCCAAAGGCGCGGCTGAAGGTGGAGGAGATGAAGAGGACGTCTTTCTCCCATTTGGGGCCCATGATGATGCGCAGCTCCTTGCCGATGCGGGGCAGGTCCTTGAGGATCCAGAAGCCGACGATAAGGGAAACGGTCAGTACGATAAGTGCGGTGACAAGGCTCATGCCCAGGTTGATGGCGCCCAGGGCTGACTGCGAGACGATGTCCGCGGCCCAGCCGGAGAGGTCTGAGGCCACGCCGCCAACGAGCTGCTGGATGTTGCTGTCCTCCAACAGGTAGCTGTACTCCTGGTAGAAGTAGTTGAAGGAGTTGGTGGCGCTGTTGACGTAGCCCGGGATGAGCTGGATGAGGCCGATGATCTGCCTGGTGATGAGGGGGATGAAGATCAGCAGGATGACGGTGACGATGAGGATGCCACCAAGATAGGCGATGAGGGAGCCGGGCAGGCGGTGGATGCCTTTTCTTTCCATCCAGGCGACGGGCACGCGCAGGATGAAGACGATGAAGGCAGAGAGCGCCATGATGGCGAGCGCCGTCATGATCTGGCCGAGGACGTAGCCGATGCCGATGACAAGGGCGATGATGCCTATGACGGCCCAGACAAGGTAGAAGAGGCGCTTGGTGCGTTCGGTGCGCGCTATGGACTCAGCGGGCTTGTCTGTTATGGCTGGTTTATCTGGCATGGCTGTTCACTGCGTTGTTTTGGCTCCTCAGGCGATGAACTTGTGGGAGTTCTTTGGCGGTGGTGACGAGGATTTGCTCTTTGGTGGCTTCAGGTCGGTGCGCAGGCGCAGAGGACTGGGCTCCTGCGGCTGCGATGCTGTCTGGCTGGGGGTTGTTGCCAGTTCTGGGATTGTCGCCAACTCTGGGATCGACACCAGCTCAGGGGTCAGCTCACCCTCTGTAGCTGGAGTGAGGCCAGACTTGAATTCTGATGACTCGATCTGTCTTTCCAGCTCTGCGAGAAGCGCCTCTGCCTCGGCGATAGCCCTTTCCTCTTCTGCTGCCTCAGTGTCTGCAAGTACGGCTGCCTCTGCTTTCTCCTGCGCCGCCAGCTGGGCTGCCTCTGCCTGGGCCTCCTTTGCTTCCTCAGCCTCCAGGGCCTCGGCCAGTACGTTCTCAACACGCTTCTCTGCCCGGCGGTCGCTGAAGGCTGAGCGGATCTTGTCGGTTGCGCTGGTGAGCAGGTTCAGGGGCGCATCGGTGATTCCTGTTATCTTCTTCACAGCGCCGCTGGCGACATCGGTGACGTCGGTGATATCTGCGAGGATCTGGTCGGCGCGCATGAGTTCGAGGTTGACCGCATCAACAGTCAGTGAGATCCGCTCGACAAGCGGCTCCACGCGCTTAAGCGACGGATCGAGCGTGTCAAGCGTGGTGTTCACCTTTGCGAGGGTGGTATCGACCGACACCACCACTCCCTCGATCGACTTGGTCGCCTTTCGCAGGGTCTTGATAAGCTCGATGGCAACGAAAACCAAGGCCACGATAAGAATGATCGCGACGCCAATAAGAATCGGTATCAGAATATCCTGTGCACTCATTTCTACTGCCTCCCTCAAATCCTCACCCGGATATCATAACAGAACCACACTTTCAGGAATCATCAAATGACTTAGAATGAGTAGACATACGTACTGCTGAACTCAGAATAGTGAGGCGGGGATTCCATGAAGGCCTTTCTGAGCAATCTCATCAGGCAGACAACCTTCTCGATTGGGAGGTTCTTCTCCACGTTCTGCCTTTCCATCCTCTTCTTCCTTGTCACTTCCTATGCGGTGATCTGGGAGCCAAGTGCTGCCGTCTTATCGATCCTACTCAGGGTTGCGCTTACCCTCGCTTTTGGCATGCTGCTTTGCACGCTGGGGAAGCTGCTTTTCGAGAGGTTCAATTGGAGCCTCAGGGTTAACAGGGTGGCTTTTGAGTCAGGGCTGGTAGTGCTGAGTGGGCTTGCCTATCCCGCCCTCAGCAAGGTTGAGGACAACCAGTATGTCATGGCAGGGTATCTTGGGGTCATGCTCGCTTTGTTCGCGCTGATACTCTTCTTCTCCGATACAAAAGGCATATCGCTGACTATCTCCCATATATTCAAGAACAGCATGGTCAACCTGCTCGCGTGCCTCATTGTGTTTGCAGGTACCTCACTGTGTCTCTTTGCGTTCTTCTCGTTGATACATGAGCCTGCGAATTCATACAAGGCTTACCTTGTGGACTCACTGTTCATTTGGGTTGTGCTGTTCTTGAACCTCTCGCTGACCGCCATTCCACACAAGGACACCGAGTACACGTTCCCCAAGGTCTTCAGGGTGATGATCTGCTACGTCGCTTTGCCGGTATATCTGCTCTTGATTGGTATCCTCTATATCTACCTGGGTAAGATCGTGGTTACCATGAGCTTTCCCTCAGGACAGGTAAACTGGTTTGCTTCAGTTGCGTCTTTGCTGTTCGTCTTCTTCATCCTCACCTTGGGACACTACAGAGAAGAGAACAAGCTTGCCCGGGCATTTGTCAGGTTTGCCGGCTTTGGCATCATCCCGATAATCGCGATGCAGTTCATCGCCATGTATATCCGCCTGTCCAGCTATGGACTGACTGCCCCGCGCTACGTTTCACTGGCGCTTAATGTGCTCGCGCTGGTGTTTGCTGTTGTTTCCCTGATCAGGAATGGAAGGTTCATCAAGCACCTGTTATTGGTGGCGGTTGTGGCTTCCCTTCTGCTTACGGTCACACCGTTGAATCTCTATGATGTGCCGCTTAGGGAACAGGCTGCCAGGTTGACGCGGGTCCTGGAGCAGAACAACATGGTGGCTGAGGGGAAGATCGTAGCGAAAGATCATATCTCCCTGGAGGATAAGATAGCGATCACCAGCGCCTTTGAGTACCTCACCCGTAATGCGATGGATGAGGGGAAACTGCCTGACATCATAAAGGATATCAACAGGAGGAGATTCGCTGAGGTCTTTGGATTTGCGCCTGAGTATGAAGATGATTGGCGCAGATTGCAAAGCGACTATACCTGGTATTACTTCAGGCAAAGCTATAGCTTCATTGATACTGAGGGGTATAGCAGGTTGTACAACATCTCGAAACCCTCCTACGATGCAGCTGATAGCATTGCATTAACTGGCTCTGACGAACAGCCGCTCAGTTTTGATATCACCAGGGAAATCGAAATGCTCTTTGAGCAATACGGGCAAAGCGCCGATGACGTTACCATGGAATTCGATGTCGAGGGTGGAAAACTGCTACTGACGTATGTCAGCTTTCAGGTCACCAAAGAGGGCGTTTTGACCATCAACTTCTTTGATGGTTACTACCTGGTGCGTGAATAGTTGACGTCCCTACTCCCGGTTACTGGATTCGCGGTCGCGTTTGACCGCCTCTGAGCGGTAGGCCTCCCAGCCGCGCTCGCCAGGTTGGAAGAAGGCGCCATGGCTGAGGCCGTCAGGCAGGTACTGCTGATCCACCCAGCCGCTGGGATCGAGGTGGGGGTAGCTGTATTCCTCATACTCCTCGGCGCCGGGGCGGTGGCGATCACGCAGGTGGTTGGGCACCTGGCGTAGCGGCCCGTTTCTTACCTCCTTGAGCGCCTTGCCGATGGCATTGGTTGCGCTGTTCGACTTGGGCGCCAGCGCCATGTAGATGGCTGCCTGGCTCAGGTTGAGCTTGCACTCCGGGTACCCGATGGTCTCTGTCGCCTTGAATGCCGCGTGGGCGACGAGAAGCGCCTGTGGGTCGGCGTTGCCTACGTCCTCGCTGGCGAAGATGAGTATGCGCCGCGCGATGAACTTGGGGTCCTCCCCGCCTTCCACCATACGTGCCAACCAATAGACGGCGGCGTCAGGGTCGCTGCCACGCATGGACTTGATGAAGGCTGAGATCACGTCATAGTGCGTATCGCCCTTCTTGTCGTAGGGCAGGGCGCGCCGTGGCGAGGCCTCCAGCACCGCCAGCGTGGTGATGACAGGTGTGACAAGGGGGACGGATCTGACAAAGGGACCGTCCCCCTTGTCACCTCCATCGACTGCAGCATCACCAGCGGCGAGCTCAGCCTGCTCTTCTGCTGTCAGGTCCTGGGGAGCACGGGCGACCTCGGCAGCCAGCTCCAGCGTGGTCAGGGCCATGCGGGCATCGCCGCCGGAAAGCACCACAATGGCCGCAATCGCCGCGTCACTGAGACGGTAGGCGTTGGCAAGGCCCCGTTCCTCTCGTAAGGCACGAAGTACTATCTGCTCGATATCAGCGTTGGTGAGCGCCTTGAACTCGATGACCCGCGAGCGCGAGATGAGTGCGCTGTTGACCTCGAAGAAGGGGTTTTCCGTGGTGGCGCCGATGAGCACCAGGATGCGGTCTTCTACCGCGTGGAGCAGGGCGTCCTGCTGTGAGCGTGAGAAGCGGTGGATCTCGTCGACAAAGAGGATGGTCCGCAGGTTCTGCAGGGTGAGGCGCTTGTTTGCCTCATCGATGACCCGGCGCAAGTCGCTGACCCCGCCGGAGATGGCGGAGACCTCGGTGAAGTGGGCCTTGGTGATGCGTGCGATGATGCGGGCGAGTGTGGTCTTGCCTGTGCCCGCGGGGCCAAAGAGGATGATGGAGGAGAGCGTGTCCGCCTCGATGGCGCTGCGCAGCCAGGTGCCCTCGCCGATGACCTCCAGTTGGCCCACCAGCTCTTCCAGCGTTTGCGGACGCATACGCACAGCCAACGGCGCCACGCTGGAGAGCGCGTCTTGCTCCTGGGATGTGAAGAGGTGATCCATGAGGGTATTATGACATAAAGGGGACGGTTCTAGGGGTGGACAGGGGTACGTATAATTCGTCCATTTCTTATTAGAAATGGACGAATTATACGTACCCCTGTCCACCCCGTCTTAACGTGAAAAGTTATAGCGCCTCCGGCTCATGCGGAGGCGCTATTGACACCCCACCCTCAAGCCGGAAGGATGAACCCACCTTAAAAAGGTGGGTACCGCACCGCGGTTTCCAGCTTCCTTAACAAGAAGGATACCTGTACGCCACAGTATCTGGCTCCCGTTTCACGCATGTCGGTCCATCTAATGAACCGGTCTCAAGGATGAGGCTGACTAGAGTATACCGCGAAACCCGGGCCTTGCAACTACCGTTCACCGGGTTGGACGGCTTGGGCATGTTGCCCACGCTTAAGAGCTGCGCGTATGGGTTGGACGCAGATCAGGGCAGCTGCAGCCTTGACAAGGTCGGGCACGATGAAGGGAAGGACGCAGAGCGAGAAGGCCGCCGAGACAGAGGAGTCAGTGAGGTACATGAACCACAGCAGGCCCAAGCTGTAATAGACCACCATCAAAAGGATAAGCGAGCAGAGGTCGACGAGCAGGGCGAGGCGCCTGTGAGTTGACATACCAGTGCGGGAGCTGCCGTCTCTACGCGCAAGTCTCTGCAGGGTGTTGCGCAGAGGGGCGGCCAGCAGCACGCCTATGAAGAAGCCCACGAGAAAACCTCCGGTGGGACCGAGAAGCGCGCCGAAACCACCAGTCAGGCCGGAGAAAACCGGCAAGCCAATGGCGCCCAACGCCAGGTAGCCACCCACGGTGGCGATAGCCTCTTTGGGCGTGAGGATGAGCAGGGCAAGCATGATCATGAGGGCCTGCAGTGTGAAGGGTACCGGCCCGAGCGGCAATATGATTGCCGCTCCGACCGTGATAAGCGCTATGGTGAGCCCGCATAAGGCCAGCGAGCGGGTGCGTGAGTGCATACTGAGAGTGCAGTCAGGCTGGAACCTATCCTACTCTGCGAGCTTCTGATAACCTGCGAACCTCTCTTTGGCGTCTTCTTCGGTGTAGACAAAGAGCTGCTCGGCAATGTCGGGGAACTCGCGGGCAAGGGCCGCGTAGCGTGTCTGACCCATGATGAAGTCGCGGAAGCTGCCGGTGGGTTCCTTCTGATCAAGCTGGAAGGGATTCTTACCTGCCGCCTTGAGCGTGGGGTCAAAGCGGAAGAGCTGCCAGTAACCGCATTCCACGGCATCTTTCATGTTCTCCTGGGTCTTGCCCATGCCCTTGGCCAGGCCGTGGTTGATGCAGGGCGAGTAGGCGATGATCAGCGAAGGCCCATCATAGGCCTCGGCCTCACGTATGGCCTTGAGGAACTGATGCTGGCTTGCGCCCATAGCCACCTGCGCAACATAGACGTAGCCGTAGGAGATGGCCATCATGCCCAGGTCCTTCTTCTTGATGCGCTTGCCTGATGCAGCGAACTTGGCGATGGCCGCCTGTGGGGTGGCCTTGGAGGCCTGGCCGCCGGTGTTGGAGTAGACCTCGGTGTCAAAGACCAGAACATTGACGTTCTCGCCAGAGGCAAGCACGTGGTCCAGGCCGCCATAGCCTATGTCATAGGCCCAGCCGTCTCCGCCCAGAGCCCAGACGCTCTTCTTGACCAGGTAATCCTTGCAGTCGGTGATCACCTTGATCTGGGCTGCCAGCTCTCCTGATGCACCAGCGGCAGCGCTCTCGGCGGCTGCGAGCAGCGCGTCGGAGACGCGGCGGGTGTCATCATCGCTGTCCTTGAGCTCCAGCCATTCATTGGTGGCGGCGAGCAGCGCTTCTGCAGCACCCTCGGCCGCGGCTATGGCCTCTGCGGCAGCCACCAGGCGCTCGCGGTACTGGCGGTTGGCCAGCGCCATGCCCAGCGCGTATTCCGCATTGTCTTCAAAGAGCGAGTTGGCCCAGGCCGGGCCCTGCCCCTTCTCGTTGGTGCAATAGGGCATCGACGGCGCCGAGGCGCCCCAGATGGAAGAACAGCCGGTTGCGTTGGCAATGAGCATGCGGTCGCCAAAGAGCTGGGTGATGACCTTGATGTAGGGGGTCTCGGTGCAGCCGGTGCACGCGCCGGAGAACTCGATGTAGGGCTTGGCGAACTGGCTGCCCATGAGCGTGGTCTTGGACATGAGCGTGTCGCGGATGGGCAGGGTGGCCGCATAGTCCCAGCAGGCCTCCTGCTCTTTGTCCCAGCCCTCGACGGGCATGGTAAGCGCCTTTTCCTTGGCGGGGCAGATGTCCGCGCAGTTGCCGCAGCCCATGCAGTCAAGCGGGCTGACCTGCATGCGATAGCTGAATCCGGCGAGCTTCTTGCTCTTGCCGGGCACGGCCGCAAAGCCCGCGGGGGCCGCTGCCAGTTCCTCGGTTGTGAGCAGGATGGGCCGGATGGCGGAGTGCGGGCAGACAAAGGCGCACTGGTTGCACTGGGTGCAGGGCTCGGGGTGCCAGTCCGGCACGGAGATGGCAACGCCGCGTTTCTCGTACGCAGAGGTACCTGCGGGAAACTCGCCGTTCTCGCGCCCCACAAAGGCGGAGACAGGCAGCGAGTCGCCCTCCTGGCGGTTCATGGGAACCAGGACGTCGGCGATAAAGGCGGGCAGGTCCCGGCCAGCGCCAGTGGCGTCTGCATCTACGGCATCTGCCCAGGCAGCGGGGACTTCCACCTGCTCAAAGGCGGAGATGCCCTGATCGACCGCCGCGAAGTTGGCATCCAGGATCCTCTTGCCCTTCTTACCGTAGGCAGCCTCGATGCCCTCCTTGAGATAGGCGACCGCGTCATCCAGCGGAATCACCTTGGTGAGCGCGAAGAAGGCGGCCTGCATGACCATGTTGATGCGGTTGCCCAGACCCACCTCGCGGGCGATCTTGTAGGCATCCATCATATAGAAGCGGGCCTTCTTCTCAACCAGCTCACGGCGCAGCGAGGCAGGAAGCCTCGACTCAAGCTCATCTTTACCCCAGACGGTGTTGAGCATGAAGATGCCGCCTTCTTTGAGGTCCTTGAGCATATCGTATTGGTTCACGTAGGCCTGATTGTGGCAGGCGACGTAGTCGGCGCGGGTGACGTAGTAGGGGCTCTTGATGGGGGCCATGCCAAAGCGCAGGTGCGAGATGGTCACGCCGCCGGACTTCTTGGAGTCATAGGCGAAATAACCCTGGGCGTTCATATCGGTGTGCTCGCCGATGATCTTGATGGCGGTCTTGTTGGCACCTACGGTGCCGTCCGAGCCAAGGCCCCAGAACTTGCACATGATGGTGCCCTCAGGCTCTGAGGAGAGGTATTTGTCGTAGGGTAGCGAGCTGAAGTTGACGTCGTCGGTGATGCCGATGGTGAAGCCGTCTTTGGGCAGCTCAGCCGCCAGGTTCTTAAAGACCGCGACTATCTGCCCAGGCGTGGTGTCCTTGGACGCAAGGCCGTAGCGGCCGGCGTAGATCTCGGGCGCACCCGCCTTGCCATAGAAGGCCGAACGCACGTCCAGGTACAGCGGGTCGCCGGCGCCGGGCTCCTTGGTGCGGTCTAAAACGGCGATGCGCTTGACGGTCGCAGGCAGCGCTGCCAAGAAGGCCTCCTGCACAAAGGGACGATACAGGCGCACCTTGAGCAGACCGATCTTCTGGTCTGTCAGCACGTTCTCCATGGTCTCCTCGATGGTGTCGCAGACCGAGCCCATGGCAACCACCACGTTGGTGGCATCCGGCGCGCCTACGTAGTCGAACAGGTGGTAGGGCCGCCCGGTCTTCTCGCTCACCTTGGCCATGTACTCCGCGACAATGGCAGGCAGCGCGTTGTAGAAGGGTTGGCTGGCCTCGCGCGCCTGGAAGTAGATATCAGGGTTCTGCGCAGTACCGCGGGTCACCGCGTGGTCCGGGTTCAGCGCGCGGTTGCGGAAGCGGTTGAGCGCGTCCGTGTCCAGCATCTCCTCCAGATCTTTGTAGTCCCATGCCTCGATCTTCTGGATCTCAGCCGAGGTGCGGAACCCGTCAAAGAAGTGCAGAAAGGGCACGCTGCCCTTGATGGCCGCAAGATGGGCCACGGCGCCCAGGTCCATGATCTCCTGCACCGAGCAGGAGGCCAACATCGCAAAGCCCGTCTGACGGGTCGCCATGACGTCGGAATGGTCACCGAAGATGGAGAGCGCGTGCGTGGCCAAAGTCCGTGCGGACACGTGGAACACGCCCGGCAGTAGCTCGCCGGAGATCTTGTACATGTTGGGGATCATGAGCAACAGCCCCTGTGAGGCGGTGTAGGTGGTGGTCAACGCCCCCACCGCAAGCGAGCCGTGCACAGCGCCAGCAGCGCCGGCCTCGGATTGCATCTCCACCAGCCGCACCGTCTGGCCAAAGAGGTTCTTGCGGCCATACGCAGCCCATTCGTCCACGTACTCAGCCATTGTGGAGGACGGGGTGATCGGGTAGATCGCCGCAACATCGGTGAAAGCATAAGAAACATGCGCCGCCGCCGCGTTACCATCCATAGCCTTGATGATCTTCTTGTCGCCCATGGTTCCAACCTTTCTATCGCTGTTCCAAATCCGGATTGTATTTCGAATGCCCTGTAACAGGTTGATTCTCGAATGATAGCAGTCTGGTTGCCCCACGAGAAGCATGAAACGGCACCTAACCGCCCAGCGTGGTATTCACTGCTTTTTTAGGTGACGATAAGCCCGCGCACTAGCCCAAATTGCCACCCGGGCTTATCTGTCTTTGTCACCCCGGGCTTGACCCGGGGAGACAATTCTTACCTCAGCAGTTCCTGCAGCAGCAGGTGACCGGGGTCGATGAGCAAGCCGGTGCCCTGGGCCTCACGCTCAGTCAGGCGTTGGCCGGTGTTGGGGGCGATGCCCGGGCCCGCCAGCACAAAGGGCACCGGGTCACTGGTGTGGCGCTTGGTCAACACAGGCGTGGGGTGGTCGGGCAGAGCGAGGATGCGCAGGGGGCGCTTGGCTGCATAGCCCCTGAGGCGGCTGATGACCTCGCGGTCGATGGCCTCAACGGCAAGGCGCTTGCCCTCGATGTTGCCATCGTGCCCCTCTGCGTCGGGGGCCTCAACGTGGATGAAGACCACGTCATTGTGGGCAAGCATGGCAAGGGCGCCTTCGCCCTGGGCGGCGTAGTCATTATCCGGGCCATCGGTCACACCGGTGAATCGATAGCGTCGGATGCCAGCAAGCTGGGCAATGCCGTTAAGCAGGTCAACACCTGAGTTCAGCCCCGCCTGCCTGCCATATAGGGCGGAGAAGTCCACAAGGGAATCAGGGCGTACACCCGGCCAGAAGGCGAAGACGTCAGTCGCCGGCAGCCTGCCCTCCCTGCGGCGGCGCGCATTCACAGGTGAAGCCAGCAGCACTGCCTTCGCACGCGCTTCATAGTCCCTGATGAGCTGTGCCTCCGGGCCCTGGGGGCGGTGCTCCGCCACCGGCATGTCGGCAAAGTTGTGCGCACCTTCAAACCTTGTGTCCATAAGGGCAGGGTGCCCGTTCACCACCAGGTAGAGCCTGAATCCGGTGCCCTTGTAGAGCGTGAAGGTCTCATCATCCAGAGCGGCTTTGAGCTCATCACCTAAAGCATGGCCGTCCTCAGAGCTGATGTTGTCCGTGGAATAACTGTGCATGATACCCTGGGGAGTGACATGCGTGAGGTTGACGCGCAGGGCTACCTGGCCCTCTTTAAGCTCTACACCCAAGGCGGAGAGCTCCAAAGCCCCGCGGCCGATGGGATAGTCTGCCGGGTCATAGCCAAGTATCGAGGTGCAGGCAACGTTGGAGGAAGGCTCCATGCCAATGGGCACATTGCGGGCAAGGCCGACCGCCCCAGCCTGCGCCAAGGCATCCAGGTGAGGCGTTTTCGCCGCTTCCAGCGTGGTGCGGCCTCCATAGGCATCCAGCGGCTCTCCCGAAGCCCCGTCGAGTATCACTACGGCAAAACGCATGCCCTCTTCCATGGGTTGGCTACCAATCAGATCAAAAGGACAGAGGATAGACAGTGCCCGCGGCGCCCCCTGTCGCAGGCACTGCAAGTATTATAATGCAAAGTGCTCGCAGCCCGAACAACACTGAAGCCAGCGAAAGGCGGCCCATGAGCGTCACACAGAGCATAGCCATCGGCGGCCTGCACTGCGCGTCCTGCGCCCAGCGGGCCGAGAAGGCGCTCGCCGCAGTCCCCGGCGTGGAAAGCGCCTCGGTCAACTTCGCCACCGAGAAGGCCACGGTCACCTATGACCCCAGCCAGGTGCGCGCCGCCGCCCTGCGCGAGGCCATCGCCCAGGCCGGCTACCAGGCGCTGCCCGGCTCCCTGGCAGCCGACCTCGACAAACAGCAGGCAGCCAAGCAGCAGGAACTGCGCCGTATGTGGCTCAAGCTCATCGTCGCGGCCATCTTCGCCCTGCCGCTGTTCTACCTGGCTATGGCGCCCATGCTGCCCCTGCCCGGCGGCGCCAGACTCCCCTTCCCCGCCGCGCTCGCACCCATGACGCACCCCGTACCCTATGCACTCACCCAGCTCATCCTGGTACTGCCCATCATCGGCGTAGGTTACCGCTTCTACACCGACGGTTTCAGATCCCTCATCCGCCTGGCCCCCAACATGGACGCGCTTGTGGCCATCGGCACCGCGGCGGCCTTCCTCTTCAGCGCCTGGCACGTGGCGCTCATCCTTTCAGGCGACCACATGCAGGTGGAATCGCTCTACTTTGAGACCGCCGGCATGATCATCACCCTCATCCTTTTAGGCAAGGCCCTGGAGGCACGCTCCAAAGGACGCGCCGGCGAGGCCATCAGGCGCCTCATGAGCCTCACACCAAAGACCGCGCTGCTGCTGGTCAGCGGCGTTGAGATGGAGGTCCCCTTAGACCAGGTGGAGATTGACGATAAAGTTGTGGTCAAACCGGGTGCGCGCATCCCGGTGGATGGCACCATACTCAGCGGGCAGACCGCTGTTGATGAGTCCCTGCTCACCGGCGAGAGCATGCCGGTGGACAAGCAGCCCGGTGACGCGGTCTATGCCGCCTCGCTCAACACCACCGGCAGCTTTGTCTTTGTTGCAGAGAAGGTGGGGCTGGACACAGCCCTGGCGCAGATAGTCCAGCTGGTGGAGGATGCGCAGGGCGGCAAGGCCCCCATCAACCGTTTGGCTGACAAGGTCGCGGGCTACTTTGTACCGGTAGTCTGCGGAATAGCCCTGCTGGTGGGCATCGCCTGGTACCTGGCCACCGCCCTGGGCGGCTTTCCGCTGCCCATTGGCAAGACCGCCGTGGAGTTCGCCTTGCTCATCGCTATATCCGTACTGGTCATCGCCTGCCCCTGCGCACTGGGCCTGGCAACGCCCACCGCCATCATGGTGGGCACCGGCAAGGGCGCTGAGCTGGGCATACTCATCAAAAGCGGCGAGGGGCTTGAACGCGCACAGGGTATAGACAGCATCATCCTCGACAAGACCGGCACCGTCACCGAGGGCAGGCCCTCAGTCTTAGACATCATCTCCATCGCCACCGCCCGCCCCGAAGACCTCCTCTATCCCCCCGAACCTGACCCTTCTCCCATTGCGAGCTCCAGCAACACAAATCCTTCCGTCATTGCGAGCGAAGCGCGTAGCGCTGAGCGTGGCAACCTAGCCGACCAGCTTACGGTTTTGGGCGCGACGGCTGAAGCGCCCCCTACAGGTTCCTCCCCCCCCAACTCCCTCAACCTCTTCACCCAAAGCGGCGCCAGCCCCCTGTCAAAGGATGGCTTCGACCACGCCCTCTTCGACCTGGTGGGCAACGACCAGGCCATGTCCCAACTGGTCGGCTCGCAGAAGGACCGCATACTCGCCCTGGTCGCATCGGCCGAGAAGGGCTCAGAGCATCCGCTGGGCCAGGCGCTGGTAGCTGAGGCACAGCGGCGCTCGCTTCAGCTCACCGCCGCAGAGGCCTTCGACTCCCTCCCGGGGCGCGGCATCAGCGCCCAGGTCACCGGACAGGCTGTGCTGGTGGGCAACCAACGGCTCATGGAGGAACACGGCATAAACCTGCACAGCATCGCGGGCATCGCACAGGGCCTGGCTGAGGCCGGCAAGACCCCTCTCTACGTTGCCGCAAACCGCGTACTTATCGGCATCATCACGCTTGCTGACAAGCTCAAACCCGGCAGCAAGGCTGCCATCGACCGCATGCGCGCTCTGGGACTTGAGGTCACCCTGTTGACCGGTGACAACCCTCAGACGGCTGCCGCCATTGCACAGCAGCTGGGCATAGACACGGTGCTTGCCGAGGTGTTGCCCCAGGATAAGGCCGCAGAGGTCGCCCGACAGCAGCAACAGGGTAAACGGGTGGCCATGGTGGGCGACGGCATCAACGACGCACCTGCGCTTGCCCAGGCAGACGTGGGCATCGCCATAGGTTCCGGCACAGACGTTGCAATCGAGGCAGCTGACATAGTCCTGATGCGCGCCGACCTCATGGATGTGCCCAGGTCCATCGACCTCTCCAAGAAGACCCTGCGTAACATCAAACAGAACCTGTTCTGGGCCTTTGCCTACAACGTGGTGGGCATTCCCATTGCCGCCGGCTTGCTCTACCTTTTTGGCGGCCCGCTACTCAGCCCCATCATAGCCGCGCTGTGCATGAGCCTCAGCTCGGTAACCGTGGTTACCAACGCCTTGCGCCTTCGCCGCTACCACTCTGACCAGGTATAAATAGAGACAGGGCGAAGGATCATCCCTCGCCCTGCCCTTACTGTCTATTGATCTGTCGATCAGGGAAGAACCATGAACACCTTTGTTCCCTTTTCTTCCATCTTCTTGCTCAGCTCTTCTACTGTCCCGTACTCCATGCAGAATGCCAGGCAGTGATGGACGCAGGCCGGCTTCTTTCCTTGAGCGACACGGTCGGCGCAGAGATCACAGAGCTTGGTGGGGATGGGGATGTGGTTCCATTCCCAGCTCTCATCGTCGTGCTGCCAGGGGCCTATGGTGGCGATCTTTATCCCCCACTCCCCTACGGAAAGTCCCAGCTCCTTGCGGCAGGCAACCTCGCAGCTATGGCAACCGCTACAGTATTCGTAATCTATCAAGAGTCCTTGTTTCGACATAACTGAATTCCTCCGTTCCTTATCATCGTCGACCAATTAGTCTTTTGCCTCACTCTTCTAACCCCTGAACCGGGTAGACCTTGCAGAGCAGGCACTTGTAGGGAGCGCCAACGTACAGCGGGCCCACATGGAAGTGCGGCATAAGCATGTTGATGTTGGACTTCTTGTAACCGCCCTGGTTTGGCTCAGTCTGATCCTGCTCGGGATACCACCAGGCGTGGCAGGCATGTATGACTCCCGGCATGATGGTCGGTGTGACCTCTGCCTTTTGGCGGCATTTGCCAAACTGGTTCTCGATACCAACCCAGCCACCGTCCACAATGCCGTATTTCTCCGCATCTACGGGGTTGATCTGGACAATCGGCCAGGGATCGATCTCGCGCAGGCTGGGGATCTGACGATGCTCGGAATGGAAGGACGTTATCTTGCGTCCACCGGTTGTCAGTACAAGGGGAAACTCCTCATAGAGTTCCGGTGTGCTGTTGGGGCTGTACTGAGGCTCCATGAAGTAGGGCAGTGGATCGTCGCCCCAGGCCTCGAACTGCAGGGAGCGCAGCTCGAACAGGCCGGTGACGGTCTCGAAGCCCGGCTCACGGTCAGCGCGGCAAAGCCCCTTCTTATACTTATAGTACTCATAATGCGGCTGGTGGTAGACCTTCTCACGCAGCTCCTCAAAGGTGAAGCCGGCATTCGGCACCAACTGGAAGTCCAGGAACTCCTGGACCGTCTCCCAGGGCCAGGCCTCAGGGTTGAGGCGTCTGCCCAAAGTGAGGCAGATCTCAAAGTCGGACTTCGCCTCGCCTATCGCAATGACCTTGTTCATGGCGCCCACCATGGGGGAGTTACGCCCAAAGTGCGGCAGGACTATGCCGTCGCGCTCAGGATAGGTGGAGACAGGCAGCAGCAGGTCAGCAAGGCCCATGGCTGCCGGGGTCATGAAGGCTTCCTGGACAATAACGTAATCCATCCGCAGGAACGCGTCATGCCATCTCTCTGGAACCGCGCCCGGACAGGCATAGGGGTTGCAGCTGTTGATCCACATGAGACGCACAGCATAGGGTTGGTCGGTCTCCAGGGCCTCAAGATAAGGGTCGGCCAACAGGTTGGTCAGCGCTGAGCGGTTCGCCGGATAGACATCGTTGCCAATGCGGTTCTGCACTAGCTCGGGGTTCACCCAACGGATGGTCTCATAGCGCCACTTGCCGGTGAGGGAGGCCTTGGGGGCCAACGTGATGCCGCCGGGATTGTCGATGTTGCCGGTCAGGGCTGCCAGGTCGAGTATGGTCTGGCCCATCTGGAGGCCATTGGACATCTGGTCTACGGCAACGCCCCACTGGATGCTGGCGTTCTTCGCCTTTGCGAAAGCCCTGGTAGCCGCGATGATCTTCTCCTTGGGTATCCAGGTGATATCCGCAGCCCTCTCAACGGTGTACTCCTTGACCCGCTCTTTCAGCTCATCGAAACCGTAAGTCCAGTTCTCCACAAATTCATGGTCGTACAGGTCCTCTTCTATGATGAGGTTGATCATGGCCAGGCCCAGAGCCGCGTCCGTGCCAGGACGCACCTGCAGGTTGTACTCTGCACGTGACCCTAGCCAGGTCACCCGTGGGTCAACGGTGATGATCTTGGTACCGCGCTTCATCATGTCCGTGATGGCGTGCCCAAAGAACCCGTCAGCATTGGACTCCAGAGGGGTCTTGCCCCAGATGATGATGTACTCGGGGACCTCGAACTCAGGGTTATCGTACCTGTCGGGGAAATAGGCCGCATGGTCGATCTCCGGATAGCCAGCGCCCATGAGGTAGTTGGTCACGGTACAGCGCGGCCCATAGCAGGAAGCCCCGGAAAGCGGGGTGCCGCAGTTGGGCGTCTGAAGGACTGCGTACGACAAGACCGGGTAGAACAGCGTTGCCTCTCTCCCGGTTCCACCCATGACGGCAACGCCCTGATAGCCATACTTCTCCCGGGTCTTAGTGACCCAGTCCACTATGGTGTCAAAGGCCTCATCCCAGGTGATGCGCTCGAACTTGTCTTTCCCGCGGTCCTCTTTGGCACGTTTCATCGGATAGAGGATCCTATCCGGATGATAAAGGTACTCATCCAGGGCCAGGCACCTGACGCAGAGACGGCCGTGGGTGATGGGGCTTTCCTCGTCCCCTTCCACGCCGACCAGCTTGCCATCCTTGATGTGCAGTTTGACACCGCATCCTACGGGATGGCATCCTGGCGCCGACCAGGCGGTAGTCCGTACGACAAAATCATCGTCGGTACCGGTCTTCCATGGTGTACTCATAGAAACTCCCTCCTAATTCCAGTCAGTACCCGTCAGTCTTCTACGGGTAGATCTGCCTTACAGAACGGGCACTTTGTTATGGCGATGTTTGCGATGGAATTGATCTTTTTGCCACAATTCGGGCAGATGCGAGCTTGCTGCATCGAGGTTTGTAGGAAATTCGATATTCCTGACTTCTTTTCATCCTCCGATTTCAAATAATCTGTCACTTCGCTCACCTCCTTACCTGCTTGCGCTATTCCCTTGCTAATCGAGGACATCCTTATCTTATGGGCAGAGACTTGGTTTTATCCTCCTTTTTGCTGACGAGCCTATTACCATTCTTAGAGGTAGGTATTCCGAAACGGAAAGCTGCCTGTCTCTGATGGAATCAAGAGCCTATTGCCTGCAGGGATCGACTATCCGCCTGCGCGATAGACCCCTATCTGTGTTTTCCCGTCTTCCAGATACACCGGTATCTCAACCATGTTCTCCTCTGAGATCCTGTTGAAGATGTCATCAAGCAACACAATGAGCTCCTCGCCCTCTGGTAAGGTCGAAGTATCTAAGGAGAGATAGAGTGCAAGAAGGTCCCTTGCTTCCTCTTCACTTGGCTGGGGGCCCTTCAGATAGGGTAGCCTGTAGAGGGTTTTTGCGACATCATAAGCCTGTAGGGCAGAAACGTCATCGATCTCGATCTCAACACCAAGGCTCTCTGCAATGAAGCTGACGAACTGAAGAGAGTTTCTTGCCGCGTGTTCGCTGTTGCGTCTGTCATTTTCCTCTGGGTCTGAGGGTAGTATCAACTCCTTCAGTTCTGTCCAGTATACATAGCCACGCTCGCCATTTGTTGCTTCTGTGGCAATAAGGTCCGGTATTTCTCCTGATGAGGATTTTGAGAAACCAGGGGATTCGCCATAGGTGAGACCATCACTGTTAGTCTTGAATTTTGACCCGCTCTTGACGCATCCTGAGAAAAGAACCAACAATCCCACCAGCAGGCCAACAACAACAGCAAAGAAGAAGATTCCCACCCACTTCGCTTGCTTTTGTCTACTGACGGCCAAGTTGTAGTCCTTGGTTCCAGGGTTGATCAGATACTTCAGCATTGTATCTCAATTCATCAATACGGCGATACGAGCGTTGCCTTCTTTTATCCGCAGTCCCTTGTCTCCAGGAAATCACGCAGCCTTCCCAGGGAGCCGTCCTGCTCGCAGTGGGGGCCTAGCACCACAAAGCTCTCAAAGAAGGCCTCCTCTATAGGCAGGAAGACCATATTGGTGCGGGAAAGCATCCTTGAGTCGCTCTGCAAGCCATCCGGCAGAAGATAGACGCTCTCAGGAGGAGAGGCGAACAGGTACTCCACCTTCAGTGTGCTGGAATCGTAGTTCAGAAGCGGCTTGAAGCCGTTCTTCTCGCACAACTCGAAAATCGCTCCCCGCATGGGAGAATAGATATCACTTGCCGTCATGATGGGTACCGTACGCAGGTCGCCTATATGGATGTTTTCGCTTTTTATCAGGGCATGCTGGTGGTCGCACCAAAGAAGCACTGGCACTCTGAGCAGATGGACAGCGGTAAGGTTCCTCTTCTTGTAGTCGTCCAGGATCTCCTCGACGTTCCCATAGCGGTATTCAAGCACCAGGTCGATCTTCCCACTGAGAAGCGCCTCCTGGGTGCTTCTCCCGTGGATCCGCGCATACTTGAAACCTATGTAGGGGTTGTTGTCCTTGAAATCCACCAACAGCCCAAATAGGGCGAAACTGGCCTGGTCAGAATAAGGAGGTTCCAATATGCGCAATTCGCTTTGCGAATGCTCATGCAACGAAAGGCATTCCTCCTTCAGGCTTTCGAAACTCTCCAGCAAAGGAACCAAGCCATTGAGGAAGTGGCCCCCTGCTGTGGTGATGCTCACCTTGTTGTTGTAGCGACTCACCAAAGGAAAGCCGAGCTCTGTCTCAAGCTGGTGGATGTGCTTGCTCAGGCTGGATTGGGTCATATGGAGTTCTGCTGAAGCCCTGGAGAAACTCATACGCTGGGTGAAGACCACATATTCGTATAAGTGCTCCATGTTCATAAGGCTACCATCGCTCCTTGTTTATCAAACTATCACAGCATCCTGCTCACCAGGCTATCGCCTCTCCTGTAAAAAACCCCTTATGCACCCGGAGCCTTGGGGGGCGCAGGCGCTCCCGGAGCCTTGGGCGGCATGGGCGCTCCCGGCATCTTGACCCCTGCGGCGCCTGGAGGAACTGGAGCGCCAGCGCTTGGCGGAATCGGCGCGCCACCATCTGGTTGGCCCGGCTGCTCATCGTCCTGTGGCAGTGGAGCCTTGCAGAATGGGCATACCGTCTGCTTGATACCATCTAACACTGAGATCTTCTTCCCACATTCGGGGCAAATCTGGGGCAACGAAACCTCTACTGGTCTAAAGCACATGTTTACTCCCTTCCAGAGTTGTCATCGGCTGATTCCCAGAGGATCAGCCTGTTCTCGGCGCTACGAGAGGGTTGTATGGAGCAGATATCACTCCTAGTCCAAGAACCCCTTAATCTTATGGGCATCCCCCTTGTTTTGCTCTCCTCTATACCGACAATTGCGTCACCATTGTCAGAGCGCAGTATTCCAAATTGGAAAGCCCTATTCCATTTTGGAATTAATTACGATACCTGCATTATAGCTGCGTTCCAGGCATTATCTCAAGCGATTTGTTCCTCCCCATTACCATGATGAGAGCGCTAGGTCTGAGTTTGGTTGAGATTGACTGACCCTCACTGCCAGGTTGTCATGCTCTTCTTCTTGTTTGAATGATCTTGGGTGGGCATGAGGTCGAAAAGCCTCGCTATAATCCAGTACAAGCCAGGATTCAATCCAGGCTGTCGACCACCGGCTCCGGCAAGGCTTACCGCCCCTGCCGTTCCCAAGGTCCGGGGGGTGTTGCCACCGAAGCCGGGACTCCGTCGCTGCTGATAGGGATCTGCCAGGCAAAAACCCGCCAAGGCTCTTCGTAATGTGGGTGCAGCCAACGGAGCCAGTCCGAGTGATCGGGCTTGACCGACCTACCGGAAAGAGGATACACCACGAAAGGATAAACGGGGCTCATCGAGAGATTCGCAGAGATGAGCGGGCATGGCAGTATGCTCGTCGTCGTCGACCAGCCCAATAACGTCGGCTCGTTGGTCATAGCATGCGCCAGGAAGGCAGGGTGTGACGTGGCCTACCTGCCGGGTCTTGCAATGCGCCGGGCCACAGGCATGCTGCATGGGGATGCTAAGACCGACGAGCGGGACGCATACGTCATAGCCATTACCGCGTTGTCGATGCCCCAGGCACTGAGGCCCGTACCGGAAGAGAGCGCAATGAGGGCAGACCTCGTTGCCTTGGCCTCGTGCGACGATGATGCCCGCTGCGACATGACACGCGAGATAAACCGCCTTCGGGCCCACCACGTAGAGACCCACCCGGCCTTTGAGCATGCGCTTCGTGACGACGTGACCAGCCCTTTCTTGTTGAAGCTGCTGCAGCGCTTCGGAGGCCCGTGGGGGATGTCAAAGGCAGGCAAAGGTGCCGTCATATGCTGGGCCCGTTCACAGAAGCGCCCGGCCATGAAGCTGCTGGAGAGGCTTTTGATATCGCTTGGGGAGATGAGCAGGGCCCCGGCAGGAGCCGCTTTGCGCGAGGAGCTGGCCATACCCGCCTGTGCTAGGCGCATCGCGGAGCTCGCTGCCGTGAGGAAGGGCATCGGGCAAAGGGCCGTAGATATGCTCAAGAGCTGCCCGACATATCATCTGTTAACCAGCATGCCAGGCGTTGGTACCAAGACTGCCATCGCCTTCATCATCCATGTTGACATCATCAGTTTCGACAGCGCCAGCAAACTCGCATCCTATGCAGACATAGCGCCGAGGACCTATCAGTCAGGCACGTCCATCAAAGGAGAGTGTGCGGCCAAGGCGGACAACAAGGCCTTGAAGAATGCATTGTTCCTCTCCGCCTTCGCGTCGATTCGCTCAGATCCGCTCGCACGTGAGTACTACGACAAAAAACGTGCTGAGAAAAAGAATCACAATGCCGCCGTCATGTGCCTTGCGAGGCGACGTCTGAAGATCATGTATGCCATCGTGCGCGACCAGAAGCCATACCGTATGGCTGCGTAATGCAGGCAGGCAACCCTGTAGTCCTGCTCCCTCAGCAAGGAGTCACTTCTCTACGCCCAAATTCAGCAGAAATACGTCATACCCATATGACGCTTGGGATGTATTTGGCTGCCAGCAGGACAATTAAAGAAGAGGAAGAGGATGAAAAAAACTCCAAATAGTCTACTTGACAAAACTATAGGGACACCCCCCTGTCTTCCCATCTTATGCAACAAAGAATGAGAAACGTGGAATCAATCAGCAAGGATGGCCCCTTTTCTGCGCATGCTTAATAAAGTGTAGGGTTAATGCTTCTTGGTTTTGACGATATGAAGAGGAAGGCTGAGACCCCTCTTCATTAACAACGACGCTTACAGCATAACGTGAATCTGGGGCATAATCAGCACAACGTCTACGTAAGCTGGCATGCCGGTGCCACAATAATGAGGAGGTCTCAGCTATGAACCATCGTACCAGCATCGGACTCGATGTCCACGCCCGTTCTATCAAAGCGGCAGCTTTCGTTCCAGAGACTGGAGAGATTATTGAAAGATCATTTGCTTATTCTCCGCTAGAGGTTACTAAGTGGGCGCTCTCGCTTCCAACTCCTGTATGTGCAGTATACGAGTCTGGCCCTACAGGGTTCGATTTGGCAAGGAAGCTGAGTATTCTTGGAGTTGGGTGTGAGGTCGGTGCGGTGACGAAGATGCTGCGTCCAGCAGGTGATCGTATAAAGACCGATAAGCTGGATGCGGTCTTTTTGGCACGGATGCTTGCTGTGGGCAATATCGTCTCTGTACACATCCCGCTGCCTGAAGAAGAGGCAGCGCGTGATGCAGTGCGGGCACGCGAGGATGCCCGATTAGAGCTTACTCGATCTAAGCTGCTTTTAAGGTCGTTTCTGCTCCGCAAGGGCGTGGCCTACGACGGTGGCTCGACTTCCACGAAGAAATATAAAAGGTGGCTGGATACGTTGCACTTCGATTTGGCCGATGAGCAATTCACCTTTGAAGAATACATTGCAGGCATCGCGCAGGCAAACCAGAAAAAGAAGCGATTGGACGAGCAGATTAAAGTCCGGGCAACAGACGGCCTGTATGCTGAGCGTGTGGCGCGTATCCAGTGCATCAGAGGTATCGGTACTCTCATTGCATTTTCTATCGTTGTAGAAATCGGTGGCTTCAATCGTTTCCCCGAATGCTCGGGCATTCATGTCTTACCTGGGGCTTGTGCCGACAGAAAGCTCGAGTGGAGAGAGTACTTCGCGCGGAGGAATTACAAAAACGGGGAACACCCATCTGAGGAAGCTGCTCACTGAGGCTGCCTGGTTACAAGGTAGGCGCTATTACCCCAACGGCGTCGAGGCAACGAAAACCATGACAGCAGTGCCGGCAGAAATAGCAGCGATTGCCGATAAGGCCAACAGGAGGCTTCATAAACGGTATGTACACCTAAGAAGTAAGAACAAGCCGTTGTGCCTGGTGAACTCTGCTGTGGCACGTGAGCTTGCAAGATGGGTCTGGGTGCTGGCAACGGCTAGGGTCTAACCTGTGTAAAAAAGCGATCTTACCCTGTTTTGCGGCTCTCGTACGATGGTGCTTGGGGAAACTCGCGGGCTTGCTATGCGCGGCTTCACGTTTAAGCTATGCGCGGTTTTAGACAGGCGAAAATCCCCAGCCGAAGCATCGGAATGCGTTAACCAACACGCGGATACCAGACTTACAAAAATTCGTCATTAGACACGCCAAACGAGTACTGCAAAGAGGTTTGAGATAGAAGGCAGCCTTTTGTCCGGTTAGTCAAAGGGCTGCCTAATTATTGGCTCTTGACAAAAGACTCTTCATACCAGCAAGAATACCCTCATGTCTTTTGCATATTGCAATCCTTGAAACGGAAGTCCTAGCCTCCCTGGTAGCCACCCTAACCCCTTACCCAGTTTTAGCACTTTGTCCGCACCCAATACCGTCTGGGAGAAAATGAAACCGTTTTCATCAAGGAAGCAGGCGGCGGTGTTGTCAGAGGTGTAGAGCCCCTTGTCGGCAACCATGGTCAGATGTTTAAGTCGTACCGACCTCGCATGTTTAAGTACAGGCATGAGCGCAAGGCACACCGCGACACTGTTATACAGCGACAGCCACCACTCTCGGTTCCAGCCTAACGGGAACTGATTCCTGGATTCAGAATAGCAGTGGGCAGACTCTTGTTACTGCTCTTATGCTGGAGCCCTAAAGACTCCGATTTGCGTTTTCCCGTCTTCAAGATACACGGGTATCTCAACGAAGTTTTCATTTTGAACTCTTGAGAACACACGAGTAAGTAGGCCTCTAAGCTCTATACCCTCAGGTAGATCTGCGGCGTCAATGTTAAGAGATTCAGCTAGAGATATTCTTGCTTCTTCATCAACAGTCCACATGACTCCCGGTGCTGTTCTTTGTCCTACCATATAGGCTTCTGCGCTCTCATATGCAAGCAATGCGTTAACGGCACCAGTATTAACCTCAACATCAAGGTCTTCTGCCAGGAACTCAACAAGCAAAACAGAATCCCGTGCAATTTTATCGTTCATATATCTTTCTGCTTCTTCTGGGTTTGCGGGCGGCGGTGGAGTGTTTTCTATTACAGACCAGTATACGTAGCCAACTTCACCATTAGTGGCCATTACAGCAACTAGGTCTGGCATTTCCCCCCAAGGCGAGGCCTCGATAACGGTACCGTAGGTTAAACCGTCACTGTTCTTCTTGTATTCTGGTTCGCTGGCATCTGCTTGAGCAATTGAGGAGGCAATGAGATAGCCTACAACTAAACAAGCAGCAAAAATCAGTGACACGAAACCAACCCACAATGCCCTTTCCATGCTTCTTGTAGCCATTTTGAACTCCTCGTCTTTAAAAATCAGTAAGCTGCCTCTGGCGGGGATTTATAGGTGTTATACCAGTGTGAGGTATAATCGTAGCCATCCCAATGCCGGGTTTCTCCCCAGCTAATCCAAGATGAGCCACGCGTAACCTCTACGGTGCGCCAAACACTCCACCACGTTCCAGCGGGGGTAGCCGTTCCCTTATACACCCAGTCACTGTAGGCAAACACAACGCCACTTGGGCTGCAAACAAAGGCTTTAGCTCCAAATTCTTTTGCGGCTGCCGCCCTGTTAGTCGGCCTTACCCATGTTTGAGCATCAGCCCATCCGTATCCAGTCCACCACTCATACCAAGCAGTAATGCCAGCACATTGTGTGCAGTTCAGTCCATTTATTTGGCCAGTATCCCACCAAGCAGACTCTTGGTATGCAAAAGCTGTACCAACTCCAGAAAAAAGCCCTAAGGTTACAGCCAGAAATAGGGCTACCAACTTGCGCTTCATTTTCATAAAAGCTCCCCTCTCTCACTAAATAGCATACCAGGCTAGTAGTTATGTCTACATATCACCGCCCAAACAACGCACTTCTACCTGTAAATAGCAAAACTCGAGAAACGGATACAAATGACAATGCCAAAAAGCCTGCTCCGTGAGTAACAGTAAAAAAGCACGTTGGCAGTAAATACGTTACACTAAACAACAATATAGCACTCTACATTGCGGTTTATATTCTGTCAAGTAATGCAACTATTTAAACATGGTCTGGCCAATTGCCAATCGGAGTGCAAATGAGAGGGTGCGTCTTTTGACCAACTTCTTCTTGTTCTCTCAAAAGTTTAAGCCCAAGACACGCGACAGTGGACGGGTGATACGCAGGCTTGACGAGCCTGCTACCCCCTGCAAGCGCGTGATGGCTTCAAGGCACATCGACAAGGCCACTAAAAGCTGTTGTCGGTGATGTTCGCTACACTCAATCCAGTAGAGCTCCACCGTTAGGTGACCAGATTGGTCAGCGAACTGTACAAGTTGGCAGAGATGTGAAGAGGGCCTGCTTTGCCTCATGTGGCATACCGAAGGCACCCTGTGCTGATACGGCAACAGCCGTATCAGCACAATATGACGCGGGCCACATGTCGCGTTTTCAGCAAATACCTTGGTGGGTGGCCGCGCGACACTGTTGACAGCAGCAGGGCAACCCCTCATAAGGGAGTAGTACAATAACCCTATTGCTCCAGTAAAGTAAAGGAGGGGGGCATCCCTTCGAGTAGATTAATCATGCCGAAACGAATCGGATTTCGAGTAGTTCCATGTATGACGCAATACGATATCTTGTTTCCCTTCGCATGCCTTTGGTCCTACCCTCACTCTGTCTGGTATTTACGGCGTAGATCGCTCAGTTCCTGCTGCAGCTCTGCAATGTGCCTGAAAAGGTCGTCCCACTGTTCGGACTGCTGCTCCCTGTCCAAACGACGCAAGCGCGTATTCTCGTTGTGGATGGTTTGCTTAAGCTGCCCCTCCCGAATGCTGAACATCAGCATGCCTGCCAGGCGGGTAGGTGGTTCACCCGAGAAACCCGCCAATCTTGTGCCCGAGAGTACACTGGAGGCATCGGGCATCCGTGCGGTCAGCCTGGAGAGCATAACCTCTGGCTCATCCCCTGTATCCAGGGCGACCAATATCTTGGCAATGGCCTCATGCTCGGAAAGGCTCCAGCTGATGCGTCCAAAAGCCTCTACCAGACGCTCGCGGACCTCTGGCTGCTCTATGAAAAGGAACAGCAACTCACACTCCAGGGCCGTAGTACGGTCCTTGATCTTCTCTGCTGGGGTGAACAGGGCTTTCTGCGGCTCTGTCTCTGTCTTCTCAACACTTGACAGCGCACTTGAGACCACCAAGGGTTTTGCATTCTTCAGGGCTGTCTCAATGGCGTCCTCTTCAACACCAAAGACATCCACCAGGTAGTTGCTGTAGTCCGCCGCAAGCAGGCTGCCTCTGACAGGCACCAGCAGCCGTACCACATCATCCAGCGCACGCGCACGTTGCTCCGGCTTCTCAAGATCCCAGGCCGTCAGACGGCGGTCGATGGCGAAACGCAGCAGCGGCACTGCAGCGTCCAGCACCTCCTGCATAGCCGCCTGGCCTTCGCTCGCACAGAAATCCGCAGGGTCCATCGCACCCGGCAACGTAGCCACAAACACGTCGGCCTTGCGGCCCCCCGTGGAAGCCGCAACTACATTGACCAGGTCGGCAGCTTTGTCCGCGGCACGCTGTCCTGCCTCATCGCCGTCAAAGAGCAGCACCACCTTCTGCGTGAAGCGAGCGAGCAACTTGAGGTGCTCAGGTGTCAGCGCTGTGCCTAATGTCGCAACGGTCTGCGTAAAGCCTGTCTTATGCATGGCAATGACATCGGTATACCCCTCCACCACCAACGCCAGGCCAGAGGAGGTGATAGCTGCCTTGGCCCTGTCAATGGCAAAGAGGTTGTCGCGCTTATGGAAGAGCAAGGTATCAGCGCTGTTGAGGTACTTGGGTTCGCCCTGCCCCAGGATGCGTCCGCCAAAGGCGATGGTGCGCCCCTGCAGGTCAGAGATGGGAAACATGATGCGGTTGAAGAAGCGGTCGCGCAGCTCACCGCGCTTTCCTTCAGGGACATAGGCGACATTCGCCTCGATCAGCTCGTCTTTGGTGAAGCCCTTCTTCTGGAGATGTCTCACCAAGACTCCCCTGCCTGGCGCATAGCCCAAGCGCCAGAGCCGCGGTATCTCGCCTCCCATATCGCGCTGCTTCAGATAGGCGCGCGCTGCATCGCTCTCAGCGGTTCGCACCCGCATCAACTGCTGGTGGTAGAAGGTTGCCGTCTCCTCGCACGCGGCGAACAGCCGCGCCTTCTTGCCACGTGGCGCCTCGCCGCGCTCCTCAACAAGCTCGATGTTCTTTCGTTGGGCAAGCGACCTGATGGCATCCGGGAATTCGACGTTCTCAAGCTTCATGACAAACTTGAAGACGTCGCCGCCTTCGCCACAGCCAAAACAGTGGTAGAACTGGGATGCTGGGTCAACCTTGAAGGACGGGGTCTTCTCGTTATGGAAAGGACAGTTACCCCAAAACTCCCTCCCCCGCTGCTTGAGGACCACGCGCTCGCCGATGAGTTCGACAATATCAGTCGCCTCGCGCACCCTCCTGATGTCATCCTCACCAATCATGCCAATAGTGTACCGCATGCCACAGTTTCACGCGGGCAAACGGCAACTCGCTCTCTATTGCTTGTCGCGCTTGAGCAGGCCGCGCAGCCCAGCAATAAGCCGCCCGTTGAGCAGGTCGATAAGCGCATGCATCATGCCAGCAGTGAAGGCGCCACCGGACATCATCACCATGCTACGCAAGGGCGTCTCGTAGATGACCGCATCCATCAGGCCCTCCATCTCCTGGCCCTCCAGCATACTGGTCGCCTGCGCCCGGATCTGCCGTATCATCACCCGCCCTATGAGCTTGTGTCTGATGTCGCCCAGTATGGTGTTCTGGTCGTAGCGTCTGGCACGCGCAGCGTCACGTTGCAGAGGCCGCCCGAGCAGCGCCTCAAACTGCTCGTCAGGGACTATTAGCGGCGTGGCCGTCAGGTCGAAGTAGGCCGCTGCGCGCTGCCGCAAATCACCAAGCGCCTCCTCCAGCCCGTCGCCAGCCACCAGCACCCTGGCCTCTAAACGCAGGTCGCGGCTGGATGAGCCAAGCGCGATCAGGTAGCTGCCGCCCTCCCGCGCCCAACTGCGATGCGGCGCGTTGTAGTACGCAAAGGCGCGCTCATCCAGCTTCAGCTCAACCCGTGTGCTCTCACCTGGCTCCAGATAAATCTTGTCAAAAGCCCTGAGCTCCCGCTTCGCACGATAAACCCCGGACTCTCCGCCCTCCGCAACCTCATCGCGTCCCACGTAGAGCTGCACTACCTCTGCTCCCGCACAGACGCCCGTATTCCTAAGCGTGAAGCTCACGGCAAGCTCTCCACCGGCATACTCTGTAGCAGAAAGCCGCAGGTCAGAATATGCAAAGCTGGTATAGCTCAAGCCAAAGCCAAAAGGCCAGGCCGGCTCGATGCCCACCGTATCATAGTAGCGGTAGCCTACAAACACACTCTCGCGGTACTCGGCGTCCTTGTCGGCATAGGTCTTATCAACGCCGGGGTACCAGGGGTGCGCGGGTGTGTCCGCCAGGGCGCGCGGCCAGGTCTCAGCAAGCCTGCCGCTGGGGCAGCTGCGTCCCGTCAGAATGTCGACTACACCACCGCCTCCAGCTTCACCGCCCAGGTAGCTGACTAGAAGCCCGCTCACCCTGTCAGCCCAGGGGGTGGTAACCGGAGCGCCCAGGCTGAGGATGACCACCGTCTTGGAATTGACGGCGGCAACAGCCTCGATGAGCCTCTGGTGGGCTGCAGGCAGGTCAAGACTGGGCCGGTCGAAGCCCTCGCTCTCGTATTCGTCGGGCAGCCCGGCAAACACCAGGGCCACATCGCATGCCTTGGCAAGCGCAACAGCATCATTGATGAGCGCGTCATCCGGTTGGGCAAAGCGGGCAAGACTGTAACCTGGCTCAAAGTGCAAATCAAAACCCAGAGCCGCAAGCTCTGCCCAAGCGGTGTCCAGTTGCTGCGGGTTGACCTTGCTGCTGCCCGTACCCTGATAGCGCGGTTGCCTGGCAAAGGCGCCTATGACGGCAACGGAGCGCCCCGCATCCAGCGGTAGGACAGCCTCCTCGTTCTTCAGCAGCACACAGCTGGCAGCGGCAGCACGGCGGGCAAGTGCATGATGGGCAGCGTAGTCGCAGACAAGTGCGTCGTTCACCGCAAGCGCTCGCAACACCAGCGCCACAATGCGCTCGCAGGCACGGTCAAGCTCTTCCTCTGCCAGGCGCCCCTCACACAAAGCTTCCAAAATGGCAGCGTCATGAAAACCACCAGAAGAAGGCATCTCCAGATCCAACCCCGCACTCACCCCGGCAACCCGGTCATTCACCGCACCCCAGTCACTGACCACCAGGCCCTCAAAGCCCCACTCGTCCCGCAGTATGCTGGTCAGCAACTCCTTGTTGTCACTTGCATACAAGCCGTTGATAAGGTTATAACTGCACATCACCGTCCAAGGCTGGGCCTGCTTAACGGCGATCTCAAAGGCCGTAAGGTAGATCTCGCGCAGGGCGCGCTCATCCACCACCGAGTCAGAGACCATACGGCAGAACTCCTGGCTATTGGCGGCAAAGTGCTTGAGCGAACAACCCACTCCCCTGCTCTGCACACCTGCTATCCACGCCGCGGCCAGCTTCCCAGACACCCAGGGATCCTCGCTGAAGTACTCAAAGTTGCGCCCACACAGTGGGCTTCGCTTGATATTGACCCCCGGCCCCAGCACCACCGACACACCTTGATCAAGAGCCTCCTTACCAATGGCCTCACCTATCTCAGCCAGAAGCCGTACATCAAAGCTGGAGCCAGTGGCACAGGCAGGAGGAAAACAGGTTGCCGACACACTCTGCGCCAGCCCAACATGGTCAACGCCCTCCTCCTGCCTGCGCAGGCCGTGGGGGCCATCGGTAACCATGATCCAGGGCAGGCCCAGGCGCTCCACTGCCTTGGTATGCCAGAAGTCACTGCCACTCAGCAGGCCGACCTTCTCGTCCAAAGTCAAGGCGGCAACTAACTTTTTTACGTCCACACCAACCCCTGACATACGCATCATTTTGCCATCCGCGTCCTTAAATCGTGTTTCTAGCGCAACAGAAACCACTATACCGCTACTATAGGGGGTGAACAAAAATTCTGAACAATATGAACAGGAGCGGGAGGAGGCCGCGGTACCTTTGATGCGCATTGTCTTCGACATAGGGGGCACCTTTTCCCGATATGCGAAGTTCGACGGTGGAACGCTTGTGTCGCGTGGGAAAATGCCCACGCCAAACCATCTGCAGGGCCTCACTCCGCTGGAGATCAATCAGAGCCTGCTCACATTCATAGTCAAGGCAATAGGTGACGATAAACACAGGATCTCTGAGATTGGCATCTGTTTTGCCGGCCCTGTGTCCGCTGCCGGAAACATCCTGGCCAGCCCTAACATCCATGGAGCGAGGCTCGCACAGCCGCTCGACCTGCAGGGCGCAGTCCAAAAACTCACCGGCATCGCATCGGTGCGGGTGATCAACGACCTTTCTGCGGCAGCCTTCCGCTACATCGATACCTACCGCTCCTTTGAGCTGGTCACCGTCAGCACCGGTGTGGGGAATAAGGTTGTCATCGACGGGAGACTCCAGCTTGGCCCCGAGGGTCTTGAGGGCGAGCTCGGACACCTGCCTGCTTACCTGCCAGCGCCGCTGGATGCTGAGGTAAACGTGCCCTGTACCTGCGGCTTTGGAGCAAACCATATCAATGTGATCTCCTCGGGAAGAGGAATCGAAGAGGTCGCCAAGCAACTCAAGGAAGGAAGCCTGAAGGAGTCCTACCTGCAATCCATCATGCGCGACACCCAGATTATGACAGCAGAAAGCATCTGCCTGGCAAGCAGATACGATGATGACTTCTCACGCAAGGTCATCGATTTCTGCACCTATCCCCTCGCCCACGCCCTGTGCCTGACACTTACCTCGCTGTACCTGGAGAAGATCATCCTCATCGGCAGCGTCGTCTTCAACTGCCCCTATTACCTTGAATCCCTGATGAATAACATCCTTGCGATAGGCGTCTACAACTTCACGACAGCACAGCTCCAGCAGAAGATCATCAAGGGCATCGCTGACGATAACAACGGGCTTGAGGGCATGAACCGCTATCTGGACCTACTGGTGTAAAGGCGCAGTTTACTAAGCTTAATGATAACCGCCTTTTGTATGGACAGTAAGGTTCCAAATTTTAGTAGACTAAAGACAGCACATCGACAGAGATTGAGAGGCCTGCCCCAAGGGACAGGCCTCCTTTTCGAGTTCAAGCTGTTGAGAGTTGCTCAGAGCATGCGTGCGGTCAGATTGCCGGCAGAGATGGCCTCAGCGATGTTATAGGGTACGTCACAGTCGCCGATGGCATAGGCTTCAATACCGTTCAGACCATCCAGCAGAGCCTTGTTTGGCAGCAGGTCGCTGACATCGACTACGGAGTCGCAGGCAATGGTCTGCTTCAGCCCGGTATCCGTGGTGATCTCGATAAAACCATCACCGACTGAGTTGATCTTTGCGTCACACCAGATATGGCATCCGGTGGCGGTGAGCGCTGGCAAGAGGAACTCGCGCATGTTCCCCGAATGGCCCTTGTCAAAGGTCTTGAGCGGATCAAGAGGTGACGGCATACCAAACGGCGCAGGTACGGGATAGCTGTCTGGAGCCACGATATCCACCTTGTAGCCCTGGCCCGCCAGATAGACGGCAGTATCCACGGCATGGCAGTTTCCGCCCCAAACCACAACCTTTATACCCAGGTCAGCGCCAATGAAGTTCTCGAAGTCATAGACAGCTGTTTTCCCTGAGGCGGTAAGCCCCAGAGAGGTGCGGATGCCACCGGTGGCCAGGATGACAACATCGGGAGCTTCACTCTTGATGAGATCTGCGTCCACCTCGGTACCGGTTACCACGTTGACGCCGCATACTTCCTGCTGTTTGGCAAAATAGGTCGCAAGGCGCCTGAGGTTCTCGTGCGGGCCCTTGATTGACTCGGCGCCTTCCAGGCGTCCGCCTAAAACCCCGGTCTTCTCGTAGAGGGTAACGCTGTAACCGCGCTGAGCGGCTATACGTGCTGCTTCACAACCGGCTGGACCACCGCCTACAACCATGACCTTCTTGTCACCAGCTGCGGGGGCGGGGGTGTAACCCTCTGGCATCACGGGGCCATAGGCACGCCAGTTGGCAGCATTAACGCGACAGTGCTCCATCAGCGCGGTACCCTTGAGATCGGAATCGTAGAAGCAGTGCAGGCAGCGCGTGCAGGGGGCGATCTCGTCGATCCTGCCTTCCATGAGCTTGTTAACATAGCCGGGATCGACACATAATGGCCTGTTCATGATAAGGAAATCGACCTTGCCATCAAGGATCGCCTGCTCGAAATAATCAGGCGCCTGGGCCGGATCATTGTAGGAGGCACACCCCACGGGGATTGACACGGCCTCTTTTATGGCGCCAGCCAGGTCGAGATTGATACCGCAACCAGAGTGACTTCCGCGCAGGATACCACCGTAGTGCTTGGAGAAATCAAAACGCGCACCGTGTCCGGTCTGCCCCTCAAGACCTCTTGGTGCAAAATAGAGCTCGGAGGCGAACTGGGCGATATGCATGATGTTGGGGCCGATACGCAGATGGATGGCGTCAGCGCCGGCGGCTTCCGCCTTTTTGGCAATAGCCTTGGTCTCCTCGACCGTTACATATTGCGTGCTGTCGCCTAAAACCGCGTCATTCTCCTCAACGCCGTTGATCAGCAGCTGCACGATGAAATCCTGCCCACAGGCTGCCTTGATCCCAGAGATGCACTCTTCCATGAATTTGCAGCGACTGTCCAGTGACTGTGGACCGTACTCGTCCGTGCGGGTATTGCGCGCACGGGAGAAGAAGGACTGGCCCAGGTTGTTGGCGGCGAAGTTCAGTTCATAGGCGTCAAAGCCCGTCTCCTTAAGCCGCACGCCGATGTCGATAATGGCCTGTACCCAGCTTTTGACATCCTCGGTGCTGTAGTTGGCGATGAAGGGCCGGCTGAAGGTCAAAGGGCCAACCGGTGAGCCCATGGTGTCGAACTGATAACCGACGACAGCGCCGGCGCCATGTAACTCGCTCAGCAAGGCCGGCATATCGAATGCTTCCATAGGCGGTTTCATGGGGCTGGCGGTGAAATCCCATAAACTAGCGCAGTCTTCTATCCAGATCATCTTGACGCCGCCTTCGGCCATGCGCTTGTAATAGGTGATGTATTCATCTGGATTGCCGCGCATGAAAGCCAGCTGGAAGGCCGCAGATTTCACCATCCGGTTGGGAATGGTGTGTGACCCGATTTGCCAGGGTGTGAAGAACGCGCTGTTGGCAAAATCAGTGATGGTATTGGTCCGGTAATCATAATCCTGGGGGTTTATTTGCCCTACAGTCACCCCAGTATTACCGGTAGGCGCTTCCGGAGTTACTTCACCGCCGCCACCGCCACCGCCGCCGCCACCGCCGGAAGGCGTACAGGCTGCCAGACCTGTCGCTGCCACTGCTAAAGCGGCCGTAGCAGCCGCACCAGTCAGAAATGACCGGCGACTTAAGGCTCCCTTCTCTTGATTCTCCATGCTTCTTTCCTCCTTGTCTCATAACATGGAATTCATAATATATTCAGAATACTCGTTACTGACTTTCATAGCTACAACCAAAACCATCGATTGCTGCGAGACAAACTGCGCGTTATGCGGGCTCAGGACAGAATGGGGACTATGACAAAGGGGGATGTGACAAGGGGTGACAAAAGGGACCGTCCCTTTTGTCATGTTCTGAGCGGCCCTTCGGCTTCACTCTTGTTCTACACTGATACTCAGGTTATACTTAGGTATAACCATAGAATCTGCATGCAGGTGAAAGGATAAAGAATGGATGATACAGCAACAGCTACCCTGACAAAGTGGGGTAACAGCCAGGGTGTAATCATACCTAAAAACATTTGCCGGGCAGCACATTTCAACATTGGTGACAGTGCACTCATCGCTGTTGACGATAAGGGCAGGATCATTCTTGAACACAAAGAAACGCCTACCTATACACGAAGGCGTGTAATGAGCCTGGAGGAGTTTGCAGCCGGCTGGAGTGGAGAGAGAATCGGTGAAGAGTGGGGCGACGCAGATGTTGGGGCAGAGGTTGTCCTATGAGCCCACTACTGGAACAAGGAGATGTTATTGAGGTCGACTTCGACCCAACCAAGGGACATGAACCAGCCAGACGACGACCCGCACTGGTAGTAAGCGTGGGCTTTTTTAACAATGTACTCTCAAGCCTTACTGTCGTTTGCCCCATCACTACAGCAGCAAACAAACATCCCCTTCACATAGAGATACCCCCAGAAAACCCAACCGAGGGCTTTCTCTGTATTGAACAGCTCCGCTCGATTGACATCTCGAAGCGAAATTGCACAAAACTTGATGGCACGCTAGACGAGAACACCATGTCCACCGTTCTCGAAGCCATCGGCGGCATCTTCGGGATTTAGCAATAATAATATGTTGCCAGTAACATGCAGCGCTCCAACGCAGTCGCAGTTGACGCACCCACTGGCGCCTGCCCAAGTACCTCCAGACATCACCAAAAGTGTGCACAGGGCCAGGCTTACGCTGTAGCATATGATAGATGGACGAATTATACGTAGATATAAAACCACAGTCTGGTTTTCACAAAGACGCTATCAGAAAAACGATCGCAGGACGCTGAGGATGGGTGTCAGGTGCTCGTCTCGGTAATGGGCGATCAGTCTGGTTGGACGGACATCAAGATCGAATGACTTTACCTGTTCTACGATGATGAAGCCGGCGATATCATAACCTTCTTCAACAGGAAAATGCAGGTAGTGGTTATTCTGAGTAGAAGTGATGGGGCACACAAGCGTAGTGCTGTTGGATATGTTGTAGGTCTCATTACTAACAACAATACAGGGACGACGCTTCTGAGCTTCATGCCCGACACTGGGGCTGAAGTCAACCTCGATGATATCGCCTTGGCTGTATATCATCACCAGACCTCCGTACCCATCGACTCGCCCCAGTCAAGCTCTGGGCCACCGCCACGGACACCGTTCCAGTCCTTGATAAGGTTTTGGATGGTGTAGCGATCCTCAGGTTTCTCAATGACCAGTCTATTATTCTCTAAACTGAGGTCAACCTCGTCACCAGCATGCAAGTCAAGCTGTTCACAATATGCTTTTGGCAGGCGTATGGCCTGTGTGTTGCCCCACATACCTATTACCGCTGTATTTCCCATGACCATCTCCTAGCAATATACATTGTATATCTTATTATATACTCTCTTCGCAAACCGCTCAAGCTTTTTGCCTGACTCCTATGACAAAGGGATACACGCTCTCGTCATTAAAAAGTACGACAAAGGGGGATGTGACAAAGGGTGACAAAAGGGACCGTCCCCTTTGTCATGTGACAAAAGGGACGGTCCCTTTTGTCACCCTTTGTCACATCCCTTTTGTCATGAAATCCCTGAGGAATAACATCCTTGCGATAGACGTCTACAGCTTTGTAGCGCCTGAATTCCAGTGCCTTGCCGCCAGGGCCGGTTGTAAGCGGTAGGCGGTGAGGATTCCCAGTAGTGCCAGCAGACACAGGATGAAGGAGCCGCCCCATGCGGGTATGTAGTTTCCCAACCAGTCATAGCCAGCTGCTGCGACCAGCGGTACAAGTGCGGAACCGAGCATCGAGGAACTCTGCATGAACCCGGCGATGGTGCCAAAGTCGCGGTCCCCAAAGAGGTCCCGCGCCACAAGCACCGGCATCACTGTGGCCACCGTGACACCAAAACCAACCACTATGGCGCCAGGATAGGCTAATACAGGAACGGAATAGGCGACAATGAAGATCGTCACCCCAGCCATCACGGCAAGCGTGGTTGTCACTACGCCAGCTTTGATGCTGAACTTGTCGCAGATAGCGCCGAGCGCGAACTTGCTGACCGTGATCCCAACGGCAGCGATGGAGAGAAGCAGCGAGACATGGGCAAGCGAGAAGCCGATGTCACTGAAGTAGGCCGCGCCATTCAGATTCCAATTATGCCCCGAGCCTCCCAGGAGCAGGATGGATACCAGGTAGAGCCAGAGCACCGGGCTACGCAAGGCGTCTCTGAAAGCTATGCCGCTGCCAGTCTTTTCCGTCTTGGATTCATCGTTGCCCCCCAGTTGCGCCAGGCCCTTATCGTCAGGACATGTATAGAAAGTCAGTAGCACAAAAGGGATCATGACCAGGGCAAGCAGTGCGTAGAAGGCATATCCTCCGCGCCAGCCCCACTGCCCCATGATGGCGGCTGTGGCAGGGCTGAGCACGAGAAGCCCTATGCCGGTCCCCATGGTTGTGATGGCCCATGCACGCCCCAGGATCGCCTTACCAAACCAGTTGCCCACCAGGATAGAGAGGGGCAACGTGGTGACAAAGGGATAGCACAGGCCGCGGATGATCGAGCCGGCGATGACAAAACCAAAACTCGGCGCCATTGCGCACAGCGTACACCCCAGCGCCGACAGCACCAGGAAAAGCGTCACCATCTTGCGGATGTTGAACCTTGACAGGAGCCTGCCAGCAAACAGGGATACCAACATCGAGGTTACCGTGGAGAAGGTGGTGGCCAGAATGGCCGTGGAGCGTAGGATGGAGAAGTTCTCGGATAGCGGTATCACATAGAATCCGCTGAGATTCATCACCGGAGCGAACAGGAACATCATCAAGAAGAAGCCGACCACCACGATCCACCAGCCAAAATAGGGCTTCTTCATCACGTTCTCCCCCTTGCAGTACAGGATACCGGGCTTGGCGCTAGAGATCCGGCAGTGAGTCCAGGTATTCCTCCAGCTCAGTAAAGCTGCCATGCCTGAACGTGGTGATGTCTACCTCACCCTCGCTTTCCAGGCAATCCGTAACCAGGAAGGTCTCGGTCCCAAGCTCGGCAACGCTCATGTCCTCCACGGGGTTATTGCCCACCATAAGGCACTGCTGGGGTGTCTTGCCTATCTTGGTGAATATCTCCTGGTAGTATCCCAGGCTGGGCTTGCAGTACGTGCTGTTGGCATAGTGGGTGACAAGGGCGAAATCCTGCGGCTTGAGCCCTATCCAGTTCAAGCGTGTTTCCACCGCACAAGCGGGGAACAAGGGATTTGTGGCAAGGACCACCGTATAGCCCTTTGCTTTCAAGCTGTGTACAAGCCGCTTTGCAATGCTGTTGGGCGTGGTCACCTGTTCCACCACATTGAACTCATGTGTGTAGAACCTGTCACACTCGGCTTCGACTGTGCTGAGCCTGTCTTCTGAAAGCTCCAGATACTCTGTGAAGGTCTGCCAGAACCTCTGGATATTGAACGTACTTCCGTCGTTGAGCACCATGGCTAAGGTACCTGCCCAAAGGGCCTTCACTGCCAGATCTGCGTCCAGACCCAACCTGGTGAACACCTTCCTGATCTCTGCGATATACGTGCCGATAAATGCGTCCTGCGTAACCTGGAGCAGGGTTCCATCAAGGTCGAACAATACTGTGTCTCTCATAGAGTACTCACCTTTGGCTAAATAGGATTCGGCGCGCTGGACAACGATACCACATCAATAGGCGAAGGGGTTGCGGGCCCCCAGCTGGAGGAACGCCAGCCAGCAGGTTGCCCCAAGATGCTGCCGCTTGCCGTACACCCAGGGGATGTCGGTACCGGTCACCAGGAAACCCGTTGTCACACCATCACGGTCAGCAGCGGTGATGCTACCGTCCTGCAGGCGGTTCATCTCAAGGTATGCCTGGATCTCTGCCGCTTTCTGGGTGTTGCCGGTAAGGTGGTAAAGGATACCCATCTGGGCTGTACCCTCAAACCATACACCGTCTTTCGAGTCAGCTTCAAAGTCATAGCCGCCATCTATCGCGATGCGTTCTTCGATGAAGCGCAACACCCTGTCGCTGTCGGCAAACGAATCCCGCAGGACACACAGCGTCCAAGTCTGGCAGTCAAGCGGGATCACCTCGGTGCTCACGGTTATGCCATCGTCTTGTGTGCCGGTATAGAAGCAACCGATATAAGCGTCGTACATGGAGAGCACAAACGCCCGGGCGTTGTCGGATGCAACCGCGTATTGCTGCTCACCGGTGATCTGAGCCAAGCGGCCAAAAGCTGCGATCAAGTCTGTGTTGTGCTCGGTGGATTTATAGCCCACCTTCACCGGATCAGGCTCCCAGCCCTCATAACCTCCGGTAAAGCCGTTGCCCGTCTGAAGCGTCAGCACAAAGTCAGCGATCCTTATTGCGGCGTCCAGATACTCGGTATGGTCAGGTGCGTTTGCGTAGACCTCCAGCAGCGCAAGCATCGCCCAGGCGCAGTTTCCTGTAGAAGTAGAGGCTGCGTACATATCCTCATAATACTCTTGCGCCTCAGTGTCATAGAACCCGGGCAGGCGTGCGAACTCGCTGTCACGCGCGGATTGCCATCCCGGAAAACTCTTTGGGTTGCCCCCACAATAAGCATTGCGGAGCCTGCCGTCTGTGAAGAAGCGATCATGCTCCAATGCATAGACCATGGCATCGGCAATCTGACGCGCCCGGCCGTGTTTTCCTGCGTAGGAAAGCGCGAGCGCCGCAGCTGCGTTGTCATACAGGTACGCGAAGTTGTTTATCACAGCTTCGTCTGTCCCTGGAGGGGCGGGCTCATAGCTTGTGAGGAACAGTGGTTGCAGGCGTGGCTCGTCGAACTCATAACAGATGTCATCCAGATAGAACCTGACAGACTGTGCTCCCGGGTTCTGACTGCCGCTTGCTGTCCAGCCAAAGCCACAGCCAACGCGGCTTTTATCGGCGATATAGGAAAGGGGGATCTCATAGCGCTTCCATTCTGAAGAGAGGGTCACGCCATGCAGGGACACCTTCCCTGTTGTATCAGGATAAGGCACAGCAGGCATGAGTACGTCTGTGCCAAGACCACCCAAGAAAAACTGCAGGCATTCGCCGCCTTTCTCGCCCTTTGCATAGAAAACAAGCTTGCTTGCGCCGGTAAGGTCGAGCCCTGCGTCCACCCAACCAAAATCAAGGGCAGGAACCGTCTCACCCGGATAAAGGATGCCATTGACGAACATGTAACCGCCCCATGCGTGCTTGGTCAGATCGATCTCGGCCATTATGCCGGTAGTGCCGTTGCGTCCCTGGGCATCCTCACGCATCTCGGGGATGTCATTGTTGCTGTCGCCCAGCCAGGCCTTCTGCGTGTAATTATTCGCCCCGTCCACAAAGTCCTTGTAGACATAGAGGACCTGATCGAACTCAGCAAGACGGCTTTCGATGTAGTCGACTGCCAGGGGGATGTATGTGTCAGGAAGCCTCTCCTCGGCTTCAACCTGGCTGTCATCAGCTTGTTCAGAGGGCAGGCTTGCAGATGGGGAGGCCTCCACAGGCTCTTGTCCCGTATCAGCCTTTGGATTGGTGCAACCGCCTAGACAAAGTACGGCAACCAGTAACAGGGCAATGGATCGTCTCATGCATGTCTCCCAGCTCTTCAGGGTTCCAGGTGAGAGTATAGTCGATAAGCTCAGCTCGCGGCACGGTTCCCACAAGGGCGAAAGGGCGCGTACCAGGGATAGAACCGTTCTGCTCGTTTTAAGAAGCGTTCTGCTCGTGATAAAGAAAGGGCAGGGGGTGTCCCCTGCCCTTGTACTAAGCGAGCAGGTCGAGCCCTAGATGGCCAGAAGCGCCAACAGGGGCACAAGCAGGAGGGCCACAATGTTGAAGACCTTGATCATGGAGTTCAGGGCCGGGCCCGCCGTGTCTTTGTAGGGGTCGCCAACAGTGTCACCGGTGACTGCGGCCTGGTGGGCAAAGGAGCCCTTGCCTCCGTATTTGCCTTCTTCGATGAGCTTCTTGGCGTTGTCCCACGCGCCGCCGCCGGAGGTCATGGAGATGGCCACAAAGAGCCCGGTGACAATGGTGCCTACCAGGGCGCCACCTAGTACCATCGCGGTGAACTCGAAGGCGAGGTCATAGCCAACAGCCTTGAGGATGAAGCCGATGAGAAGGATGAGGATGGGTGCGCCGATGGGGATCATAGCCGGCAGCGTCATCTCTTTGAGTGCGCTTTGGGTCACCAGGTCGACGCATTTCGCGTAGTCGGGCTTTGCGGTGCCCTCCATGATGCCCGGTATCTCCTTGAACTGGCGGCGCACTTCCTCAACAACGCCACCTGCGGCCTTGCCCACAGAGGTCATGGCAAGCGAGGCGAAGAGGAAAGGCAGCAAACCACCGATGAAGAGCCCTACCAGGACAAAGGGGTTGGAGAGGTCAAAGGTGAGCGCTTCTGCGGCATGCCCGACCTCATCGGCAATCGAGTGGGTGAAGTCGCCGAAGAGCACCACGGCTGCGAGCGCCGCTGAGGCGATGGCGTAACCCTTGGTGACCGCCTTGGTGGTGTTGCCAACGGCGTCAAGCGCGTCGGTGCTCTCGCGGACGCTCTCGGGCAGAGCGCTCATCTCAGCGATGCCACCCGCGTTGTCAGTCACAGGGCCAAAGGAGTCGATGGCAACAACTATCCCGGCCATGGAGAGCATGGACAGCGCCGCCACGGCAATACCAAAGATGCCGGCCAAGAAGAAGCTCACCAGGGTTGCGATGACTATCATGAGGATGGGGAAACCCGTGGCCTTCATACCTACGGCCAGGCCCTGGATGATGTTGGTCGCGTGTCCGGTTTCAGAGGCCTTTGAGATCTCCTCAACAGGTTTCTTGGACGAGGAGGTGTAGTAGTCGGTCACATAGACCATACCGGCAGTGAGCACAACGCCCATGACCGCGCAGATCCAGACGGCAAGCGGGGTGACACCTGCGGGCGCCAGCAGCGTGTTGGTGACGGTCAGGTCACCCAAAAGCCACTGACAGAGCGGGAAGAACAACACAACGGCGATACCCGCCGCTATCCAGAGTCCCTTGTAGAGGGCGCCCATGATGGTGCCGTTGGGGCTCATCTTCACAAAGATGGTGCCAATGACCGAGGCGATGATAGAGGCGGCCCCTATGGCAAGCGGGAAGCCAAGCGCAACAGCCAGGCCACCTGCGCCAAAGGCGAGATGCCCAATGAGCATGGCGGCCACGGTGGTCACCACATAGGTCTCGAAGAGGTCGGCTGCCATGCCGGCGCAGTCGCCCACGTTATCGCCGACGTTATCAGCGATGACGGCGGGGTTGCGTGGATCATCTTCAGGGATGCCGGCTTCTACCTTACCCACAAGGTCGGCGCCTACGTCTGCCGCCTTGGTGAAGATACCACCGCCAAGACGGGCGAAGACCGAGATGAGCGAGCCGCCAAAGCCAAGGCCCACCAGGGCGGAGAAGGGCGCGATGCCTGCCGAGACCAAAAAGCTGAAGAGGGAGACAGCCAGTATGCCCAGGCCGATGACGAACATGCCCGTGACCGTTCCTGACTGGAAGGCCACTCTGAGCGCCTTGCCCAGGCCGCTTCTTGCTGCTTCAGCAGTACGCACGTTAGCGCGGACCGAGATGCTCATACCTATGAAGCCCGCTGCAGCGGATGCGATACCACCAAGCAGGAAGCCGAGCGCGGTCCAAACACCAAAACCATTGACACCCAGGAATCCGGGGATGAGCAGGACTACGGCTATGATGACCGCCACTATGGCGACGGTGCGATACTGGCGCTTCATGTATGCCATGGCGCCTTCCTGGATTGCGGCTGAGATGCTCTGCATCTTCTCGCTTCCTGCGGGCAGCTTGTTCACGCGCACAATCAGGACAGCTGCGTACACAACTGCGACCAGACCGGCTACCAGGCCGATAACCAACGGTAAGGATGACATGGCTCTCCTCTCGAAACAGACAGTCGGGGGCGCAAAACAATAGACGCGCAACTGCGCGACACCGCAATTCTACTGGAAAATGGGCAACGACAACAGCAGGTTTTAGGGGAAATGGTTGATTTTATCGATATTGGAGAGGGAGGTTCTCTGGGAGGGGGTAGTCGCGCGCCTGGGCGATATTCTCAAAGACGGTCTGCTGGAGTTCCTCAACACTTGCGAAGGTGATCATGGGACGGAGGTAGGAGAAGAAGAAGGTCTGCAGCTTGCAGGCGTAGAGGTCGCCGTCAAAGTCGAGGATATGTGCCTCGATGGTGGAGGGAGCGCCTGCAAAGGTGGAGGGGACGCCTACTGAGATGGCAGCCCTGAAAAGCTTCCCGTCAACAACAACCGCACCTGCGTAGACCCCATCAGCAGGGCAGACCAGCCGCTCCTCAAGCTCCAGGTTCGCGGTGGGAAACCCCAGCTCCTTGCCAGCGGATCGTCCCTTGACCACCCGGGCCCACAGGTAATGTGGACGGGTGAGGAGCTTATTGGCCAGAGCCAGGTCACCTGCCTGCAGGGCGTTGCGGATACGGGTTGCGGTGACGGATGAGCCTTCGTCGGAAAGCAGCCTGTGGGCGAAGATCTCGCAACCTCGGCTCTCACCCCAAAGCTGCAGATCCTCTACCGTACCGGCAGCCTTGTAGCCAAAGCGGAAGTCGGAGCCTACGTGGATGCCTTTGGGGTTGCCGTGTGTGGCGATGACCACCTCCAAGAAGTCAAGGGGGGCGCGCTGTGACAACTCGCGCTCAAAGGGGATGACCAGCACAGCGTCTACCCCGCTTTCTGCAAGCAGGCTGATGCGGTCCTCGTTTATCAGGAGCTTGCGCTGCTTGGCGGGTTCCAGGAAGAGCTCGTCCGGGTCGCGGTCAAAGGTGATGGCGATAGCAGGGAGCCCCAGTTGCCTGGCCTGCTTTATGGTCTCGGCGATAAGGAAGCGATGGCCCTCATGCAAGCCGTCGAAGACGCCCATTGCACAGACAAAGTTGCCTAGTGTAGGGTTGGAGTCCAGGGGGATTATGGGGGCCTTTTCGCTGTGATAGTCTACCAACTCTGTAAGCGCTGCCGTAGATTGCCACGTCGCCTTCGGCTCCTCGCAATGACGGGAGGTTTGAACAGGTAGCAATCCCTCGCGATGACGGGAGGTTGCTCGACTTACATCTTTCTCAGAGGGCATTGCGTAGTCCTTCCGGTAACAACTCCTGGGTTATGCCCAGATCGGTCTGCAGATCCAAGAACAGGGCCTTTATCCCTCTACCGCCAACCGCAACCGCCTGTTCCAATTCCTTGAGCGTATGGGCCTGAGCCAGCGTAACCGTGCCACAACTCAAGCGGCGCAAGGAGGCAAGGTGCGCCTTTGACCCAACTGCCTCACCAATGTCGCGAGCCAAGGCGCGGATATAGGCGCCTTTTGAGACACATGCCTCAACATCCCAATGCTCAGCGCCAACCTCTAAGAGCCGCAGCCCGTGCACGGTTATGGTGCGCGGTTCGAGCTCCAGATCCAGGCCCTTGCGAGCGGCCACATAGGCCTTCTGCCCATCCTTCTTGATGGCTGCGAACCTCGGCGGCAACTGCTCCTGCGCTCCGAGGAAGCCCGCAAGCACCTCTAACGCGAACTGCTCGTCTGAGAGCTTCGCCACAAGCGGTGCAGAGGCGATAACCACGCCCTGTGCATCGTCGGTGTCTGTGGCGGCGCCAAAGCGGATACGCGCCTGGTAGACCTTGTCTCCCGCCATAAGCAGTTCAGAGAGCCTTGCTGCTGGGCCAATGCATACCAGCAGCAAGCCGGTGGCCATGGGGTCGAGCGTGCCCGCGTGCCCGATGCGTCCCTCGCCGGTGAGACGACGCAGTGCGTCAACCACGTCGTGCGAGGTCATGCCCTCAGGCTTGTCTACCGCGATGACGCCACAGAGGTCGGTTGCGCCGCGCCGCGCCTTTGTCATCTTTGCAGGCCTTCAGGCGGAAGGGTTGTCAGCTTGCAGGGCTACGCAGGTCCTGGCTTCTTTGACGATCAGCGCCTTGACCTCCTCAAGCGTTGCCTCAAGCGTGAAGCCCGCGGCCGCCTGGTGACCCCCGCCGCCAAAACGGCGCGCAAAGGCGCCCACATCACAGCAGCCTTTGGCCCGCAGATTCACCCGCACCCGCCCATCTTCTTCGCGCAGTAGAACGGCAACATCGGTTCCCTTGACTGAACGCAGTATGGTAGGGAGGCCTTCGGTCTCATCGCGTGAGACGTTGAGCTCGACGAAATCCGACTCGGTGACCCAGGAGTAGACAACCCGCCCCTCTGCTGCATAAGCGATACGCGAGATGAGCCTTGCGTCCAGCTGCAATGAGGCAAGCAGGCGTGAATCGTAGACCAAGCGGGTGATCGCAGAGGGATCCAAGCCAAAGGAGACCATCTCCCCGGCAGCCTTGAAAGCCTCAGCTGTGGTGTTCTGGAAGGAGAAGCGCCCCGTATCGGTAATCAGGGCGACATAGCAGTAAGTTGCCATAGCCTTGGTTGGAGTGACCTCGCTGGCCATGATCAGGCGCCAGACAAGCGCGCCTGTCGCAGAGACGCTGGGATCGCCATAGTAGTGGGTGGCAAAACCCGTGTAGTCGGGGTGGTGATCGATGACCAGGGTCTCCGTTGCGCGGTCGAAATGCACTGCCGCCTCACCCAGCCGGTCCTTGTTGGGCACGTCGATGGCAATGAAAAGATCCGGCTTCCTGTTGTAGTCAGCAGCCGGTGTAAAGGTATAGTCCTCAAAGAAATCATAGAGTTCAGGGGCTTTATTGCCCTTTGCCAGCAGGTTTGTGACCGTATGACCCTTGGCTCTGAGCAGGGCGGTCAGCGCCAGGGCTGAGCCCAATGAGTCTCCGTCAGGGTTCACATGGCCGCAGATAGCAACCTCGCGCGGTGTGGCCAGCAGGTCGAGTACCTCTTCACGGAGCAGAATCCGAGTACTCATAAGGGATAGCCCTCCTCGTCCTTTTCTATCTGCAGGGTCTTTGGCACATCGCTGAGGGCCTGCGAGATACGCTCCGCCTCGTCGATGGTGGTGTCAAGGTAGAAATGCAGCTCAGGGGTCACGCGCCATTCCAGCTCCTGGCCAAGAAGGCTGCGCAGATGCCCCTTTGCGCTTGCGAGTCCGGCCTCGACGTCCGCATAGGACAAACGGTCGGCCGAGACGTAGATATGCGCAACGCTGCGGTCCCGGGAGACCTCAGCGCCGGTGACGGTTACCAGGGACAGGCGCGGGTCGGCAACCTGCGTCAGCAGTATGCTCGCGAGCGCCGTGCGTACGGCCTCATTGACCTTGCGGGATTGTTTTGTCTGCTTCACGCCCTGCCAGCCCTCTTAGCGGATACTCAGCCCTCGCGGGCGACCTCTTTGACGGTATAACCCTCCAACACATCGCCCACCTTGACATCCTGGTATCCATCAATGCCAATACCACATTCAAAGCCGGCTTTCACGCTCTTGACGTCCTCTTTGAAGTGACGCAGCGAACCGACATTACCCTCAAAGACCACGGTGCCGTTACGCACCACCCTGAGTTTGTCAGTGTGGTTGATCTCGCCCTCCTCGACAATGCAGCCAGCAATGGTCCCCGCCTTGGGTATCTTGAAGAGTTCGCGCACTGTCGCACTGCCGGTATCCTCTTCAACGATCTCCGGCTTGAGCAAGCCTACGCGGGCTGCGTTGATATCGTCGATGGCCTGATAGATGACGCGGTAGGTCTTGATCTCCACCCGTTCCTTCTCGGCAAGGGCCCGAGCCTTCTGTTGCGGGCGTACATTGAAGCCGATAATGACGGCATCTGACGCTGTTGCAAGCGTCACGTCCGTCTCGGTGATACCACCCACAGCGGAGTGGATGACGTTGATGTGCACCTCGGACTGGTCCATCTTGTCGAGGGCGTCCTGCAGGGCCTCGATGGAGCCCTGCACGTCTGCCTTGACCACCAGGTTGAGCTCGGCGGTCCTGCCCTCCTCGATGTGGGCGAACAGGTCCTCCAGGGACATGCGTCCTTTCTGTTGCTCGGCAAGACGCTTGCGCATGGCGCGATCCTCGGCGAGAGAACGCGCCTGGCTCTCCTCGGCAAAGACACGGAACTCGTCACCGGCGTCGGGGACGGAGTTGAGGCCTAGGATCTCGACTGGATCTGCGGGCTTCGCCGCATCGATAGTCTCGCCCTTGGGGCTGATGAGAGCGCGTACACGCCCGTAGGAGGTGCCAACCACCAGGGCGTCGCCCACCTTCAGGGTCCCGCGTTGGATGAGGACGGTAGCAACCGGGCCCCTGCCCTTGTCGAGTTTGGCCTCGATGACAAAGCCCGATGCCAGGGTGTTGGGATTCGCCTTGAGTTCCAGTACGTCGGCCTGTAGGAGGATGGTCTCAAGCAGGTCGTCGATGCCGATACGCTGCTTGGCGCTGACATCCACGAACATATTCTGCCCGCCCCATTCCTCGGGGATGATACCCTGGTCGGTCAGCTCTTGACGCACTCGGTCAGGAGTGGCGCCGGCCTTGTCTATCTTGTTCACGGCGACCACGATGGGAACGCCGGCGGCTTTTGCGTGGTGGATGGCCTCGACGGTCTGCGGCATGACGCCGTCATCGGCGGCAACCACCAGGACAACCACGTCGGTGACTTTGGCCCCGCGGGCGCGCATGGCAGTGAAGGCCTCATGGCCTGGCGTATCGATGAAGGTGATACGGCGATCCTTGATCTCCACCACCGACGCACCGATATGCTGGGTGATACCACCAGCCTCGGTGGCGACCACGCCGGTCTCGCGGATGGCATCCAGAAGCGAGGTCTTACCATGGTCCACATGGCCCATGACTGTGACCACGGGCGGTCGTGCCTCCAGGCTCTCTGGAAGGTCGTTATAGACAACGGCGTACTCCTCCTCGGGGGAGATGAGGCGGATCTTGCGCCCTATATCGTCGGCGATGAGCTCGATGAGCTCATCGTTCATAGTCTGGGTAACCGTCAGCGGTGAGCCTAGCAGGAAGAGGCGCTTGACGATGTCATTCGAGGGGACCTTGAGTGCGTCGGCGAATTCCTGCACCGTGGTACCGGTGGTTATCTGGATGACTGACTCGTCGAAGATCAACTCTGGATCGATGCCCTTCTCGATGGCCTCAAGCTCCATCTTCTCCTTGGCCTCTGCGACCCGCTTCTCCTTACGCTTCTTACGACGGCCCTCGCCCTCGCCGGAAGCGGCCTCCACAGCAGCCCGTGCCTCAGCAATCACGCGCTCACGCTGGAACTGCTCGGCCTGTACGGCCATGCGACGATACCGCTCGTCTTCTGCGTCGTCGTCCTCAAGGAGATAGGAATCGGCGTTGAACTCTGCAGCCTGGCGCTCCCGCTCCCTGCCGCGACCCTTGCCCTTGCCCTTGCCCTTGCCCCGCAGCGGCTCATCGTCTGAGGCTTCCGCGCCGGCTTTACGCCGGGGCGCCTGCGTTGGCTTCTCTTCAGTGGATACAGTTGCAACAGGTGTTTCCTGCTTCAGCTCTGACTCGGTCTCTGGCGTGGCCTTCTGCTTGGATTTTGGTTTGGCTTGCGCTGCTGTCGCCTCACTCGCTTCAATTGCCGCTGCCTTTTCTTCGCTGCTGATGCCAGCTTGCTGCTCAGGCTGCTCCTTGGTAGCCTTAGCTGCCGCGCGTGCCTCTTTCTTAGCGGCCTTCTCGGCATCCAGACGGCTCTTCTCTGCTTCTATCTGCGATAACAACCCGCTGAAACGCGGTATGGCTTTCTCGGGTTTCTCCTCGATCTCGTCGTCATAGACAATCGGGCCCTCTTCATCGATCTCGTCTTCAAGCTCTTCTTCGATCTCAGCCCTGAGCTTGGCCTCCCGTTCAAGACGTTCCTTCTCGCGCTTTGCGCGTTCCTGCTCCACAGCCGCCTTGCGCGCAGCCTCCTCTTCCTCACGAGCCTTCGCCTCTGAGGCTGCTTTCTTCGCTTCTTCCTCCTGACGCTTTGCTTCTGCAGCTGCAGCACGTTCTGCCAGCTCAGGGGCAAGCCGCTTGCGGATCCTGTCTACATAGGCATCATTCAGTGTTGACGCATGGTTCTTTACCGGGACCTTCATCTCAAGCAGTCTCTCAAGGAACTCCTTGGAATCCATCCCGAATTCTTTTGCTAGTTCATGCACACGCATACTGGCCATAGGCATAGCTCCTAAACCATAGCGACTTTGCTGCACTGGATCGCAAACGCTTCTTCCAGACGCTGGTAGTCGCCCTCGCTCAGATTGATCTTGAGCGCGCGGTCAAGCTGATGCTTCTTTCGCGCGCTGGTAAAACACTCTTGGTTGGCACACAGATAGGCCCCACGCCCCGCCTGCCTGCCTGTGGGGTCGCAGAGGACCTCGCCGGTGGCGATACGGACAAATCGTATGAGCGCCTGCTTCTCGCCTGTTGTCCGACAGGCGATACAGGAGCGCTCAGGCTTCTTGCGTGGTTTGTTATCCCGAACTGGCATGTACCGGCTATTCCTCGCTCTTCTCATCGTCCTCGATCACGAAAACCGCAGCCGCATCCTCCGCAGCCAGGTCTTCCGCAGCCAGGCCGTCTTCTGCAACCGCACTCTCTTCCACGGCTGCGCCGCCGCCCTCATGCAGCCGGCAGAACTTCGAACCGGACAGCGCGTGATTGCGGCAGCGGATGCCCTCAGGTGAGACATACTCGCAGCGGCCGTCCTCACTCTCACCGCTGGGCTCATCGTCATCGAAGAGCGTGGTGATGGTAGACGGTATGTCGCTCATCAGCGATGAGCTCTTGATGTCGATATGCCAGCCGGTCAACCGTGCCGCCAGTCGGGCGTTCTGCCCCTCTTTGCCTATGGCCAAAGACAGCTGGTCGTCTGGCACGATGACTGTAGCGTAATGCGTCTCCTCATCCACGATCACATTGTTCACCTTGGCCGGTGAAAGCGCGTTTGCCACGTAGACAATGGGACTCTCGTCCCATTGGATCACGTCGACGCGCTCGTTGCGCAACTCCTCCACCACCATGCGCACCCGCGAGCCCTTGGGCCCCACGCAGGCGCCTACCGGATCCAGGTTCGCCTCCCGTGACGACACCGCTATCTTGGAGCGGGCGCCGGCCTCACGAGCGATCGACTTGATCTCCACGATGCCGTCATAGATCTCCGGCACCTCGATCTCAAACAGCCGCCGGATAAGGTCGGGATGGGTGCGGCTCACCACAATGGAGGGCCGGGTGTTCTCGTTGCGCAGGCTTGATTCCAGGATGTTGGGATCCCTGACCTCTATAATCAGGGAGCGGAGCCGCTGGTTGTGGCGGTAATGCTCGTTCGATGGTTTCTCGTTGCGCTCGCTGGGGTAGCGCTTCACGTCGAAATGCGGCAGCTCGGCCTCCACGCCCTCGCGGATCTTGATGATGGTGAAATCAGGTGTGGACTGCAGGACATTACCGCTTACCAGCTCGCCCTTGCGGTCCGAGTACTCGGTATAGATGGCCTGCCGCCCGGCATCGCGCACAATGGAGAGGATGACGTTCTTCGCGTTCTGCGCGGCGATGCGGCTCACGTCGCGCGGCGTCACGTCGCGCTCCTCGAACTCCGCGTATTCGCCGGTCTCCTCATCAGGCTCGCCAACGGGCACCATCTCATACACATAGATGTTGCCGGTCTCACGGTTGATGATGACCCGGGCGTCCCACTCCAGCTTTAGTATGTTCTCGTAGCTCTTCGCGAGACTCTGCTCAAGCCGCTCCAGCAGGTAGATCTCGTCGATGTTCTTCTCGGCTGCCAAGGCCTCCAAGGCGGTCATTAACTCAGATGACATGCTGATCCTTTCGTATCCAATCCCTTGCTTTGGCCTAAAGGCCCTGTGTTCTGTTGAAATCGATATGCGCCTTGAGGTGCGCTTTCTTTATCTTCGCAAAGGGAAGGCTGTGTGTCTCGCCTTCTATGACGATAAGCACGGCCAGTTCATCGCCGCCACTCTCTTCGCTACTTGCGACTCCCGCAAGCGTGCCGGCCCAGTTGGCCCTACCCTCGATATGCTCTGTGGTGATGCGGGCTTCCTCGCCTGTGAACCGCGCGAAATGCTCAGGTGTCCTCAGCGGCCGGTCTATGCCCGGAGAGGAGACCTCCAGGGTGAATGCGCTGTTGAAAGGCGCGTTCTCCTCTATCAGAGCGTCAACCCATGCATTGGCTGCGGCGATATCCTCTATGCCGATGCCGCCCTCCTTGTCGAGCAGGACCCGGAGGATACGGTTGCCCGCTGCCCCACAAAACTCCACGTCAACAAGCTCGAAGCCCTGTGCTAAAGCCTCCGGCTCCAGCACGTCAATCAGCCTCTGTTCCTTAACGCCTCGCACGCCTGTCCCTTCTGTTCATCTGCGGCTGCGACCCTGTCGCTTGTGCCCCTGTAACAAAAGAAAGCGGGACAACGCCCACTTCCTCGACTACAAAACCACCGCTGTTAAGCCGCAAAAAACCTTGCGTTTGTCCCTTTGGGAAAACGCACTGCATTTTATACCATAAAAAACGCCCTCTGACCAGCCCTGATTGTGATAAGAGCCACTATAGAGCGATATTATCCCCAGTTCTTATTTAGGAGCAACCATTTCGTCCTATTCAATAAGAACCGCAGGGTCATGATGGATAATGTGGTTTTAGCCTGGTCAAGTCAAGCGGGGGCGATCTCTGCTCTATTCGCTGATCGCTCTTTCTAAATACTCACCTTGATTGATGTAGTGTTCGCCTCCATATCTTATGGTGACAGCGTGTACATTGAAGGTGTCGACATCGCCTCTTGTGAAGATGAACGACCTGCTTTCCTGTCCCTCTTTCCCGTTGTCAACGAAGACATAGTTTGGATGAGTGGGGTAGCTATCTCCAAATACGCTGAATACGTCCTCTGCGTATACTACGCTGAACTCATTCTCCCCATTATCGTTTTCCCCAAGCCAGGTGAAACCCAGATTACAGACCAGGGAGATGTCTAAGCACGTGCTGCATACATGCCCATACATAGAGTGAATGCTGACGTGTATTGCCGTCACCCTACAGTCTTTGAGGGGCAAAGGCTCATCAGCAAGGTTCTCTACGTAGACGGCGATGGTCTGAAACAGGGAATTGCCCTTCGTCAAATTGAAATAATACTCATCCGAAGCGCTTTCCCTAGGCCCGATTTCTCGGTTTACGTCTTCAACTCTGTCACAGAATGAGAAGCCGGCATCGAAGAAATCCTGTAGCGTAGCGTCTGCCAGATCAAACCTCACGCCGTCTATGATGATGAAGTAGATGCCCGCGTCTTCCAGGTCAAGTATTTCCTCAGGGACTTCCACCGTCCTTTGGACAAACGAAAAGGGACGATTGATGTCTATTGGCGGGGCAGTCGTGGTGTACTTGCTTTCTGGGTTACCGCTACCACAAGCGATGAGTGAGGACAGCGCAAGCAGGATAGCTACTGTAAGTACAAAGGCCTTTTTCATTATCCTGCTCTCCTGTCTTTTAGGTTTGCTGATTGTTGCTGTTCCTCAAGAATGGCTTTTCGTGGTCGTCCTGTTCGCACTAAAAAACGTAGCTCGCAACAGAGCAGGAAGTCTAAAGCCCTCGTAAGAAGCGGATGAGGTAGATCTCGGCGGAGGGATCGTCAGATACAACCGTACCTACGATCTCATCGATATGCCAGTCATAGCCGGCTTCCTCAAAGATCGCAGCTCTCTCTTCGTTTCCCAACTCTGCATATCGGATAGTAAATGCTATGAATTCCTCTACCGAGAAGGGCTCTTCTCCAGGGTAGAACTCATAGTAGGTGACCCCGTCCTTAGTGATGCTTTTAAGTGTTTCACCACCCCACTCATAGCCCTCCTTGAAGTATTCCAGAGCCTCTTCTGGTGGAAGCGTTGAAAGCCTGTCCATGGTCGCG